>OGPO01001305.1_pt1 | contig 16392 bp, 11 predicted proteins | sample 1553041 | NCBI WGS metagenome assembly OGPO01 (sample SAMEA2580281, study PRJEB22360) | human gut metagenome | biome: human gut; feature: human-associated habitat; material: faeces | place: Denmark | collected 2008/2010 | reverse complement strand
GGATTACCGATGGTAAAGTCACTTAATAATCAATTATTTATTTCGTTTACTATAGCTTAGCAAGCAATTTCTTACAACGATTACTAATTACCCAAGTTAATTTACCACCCTTACATGTGCCATCAGGGTTGTAATTATTAGGATTAGTTGCCCTTCTAGAACGCTCAATTGCACGATATAGAACACGAATTTCTTTATACTTCATGTCAACATTAGGTGCGACAGGACATTTGTCAGCTTGTTGCTCACTAAAATAAGCAATTTCACTTGGCCCAGGATCAATACCCATTACTTTAGAGCAATCAGCATAGATCTTTCTAACAGGAGGATCACCAGCAACACACACCTGAACATTCCACACAAGCTTGCCTTTATACTTTCTTTTAACAATGCGGCAAAACTTAACTTTCTTATCAGAGGCGAGAGCTTCTCTCATATAAGCAGTATCAGGAATTAATACCTTAATCAGCTGCTTACGCCAAGAAATAGCATTAAGTTCAGGTTTAAACTTAATATCGTGGATGTCACCACCCTCAATAGAGTTAATCCCTCGAAGTGCAGACTTAAACTTAGGCCTACCTCCACCTTTAAAAATATAACGTTCTAAAGCCTTCCAAACATTTTTAGCAATGTGCTGAGCCTCATGAGAGCCAATATCATTGCGGCCACTAGCTTTGCGATGATTATTCGCTATTGTCCTAAGATGATAATCAGACAAATGATAATCGTTGTAGATCGCAGCCATAGCTTTATTGCGATCATCACCTTTGGGCATAGCCTTAATTTTTGCCCATTCCTTACTTTCACGCATTTGCTGCAACTGCCCTAAAGCAGTTCCAAGCGTGGCATTGTATATCATGCGCCCGAAGTCAAAAGCTTTGTCCAAAAAGCGGTTCTGCTGATCATTAACAACAAGATGGAGTTCAACAATGTAATACTTAGAAGCTGATTGCATATAAAACTCTATAAACACTAGTAGTGTAGATGTTCGTTTTGCAGCTCAGGATAGCGAGAGGAGTTAGCGAACTTACTCTTCCCAAGGATAATGCCAGATATTGCAATAATTCACCTAAACGCAATATCAATAAAAAATCATGGACAAGGATTAACCAGAAGTCATTAAGCAATGTGATAAACAAACATTATCCTAAAGAAATTAGTTCTTATTATAAGCTCTATAGGTTTATTAGTATATTAATATCAATGCATTTTGATACCTACATCACATATTTTATATTTCTTTTACTGAAAGCTTATTTGTTATTTATAGTAATCACTGTTTGCCTAGAATCGTTTTTAGATTCAATAAGCATTTGGGACAATTAACCAGAAATTAAATTAGATTGATATTTAGAATTAGCTTCTTGAATTTATAATGTCCATAGAGGCTTTAGCTTGGCAATGACATAAAAGCTTTTAATTGGGCCAAAGTAGCGACTATCAAAGCTATCTGCCTTAGGGTTTAAAAAATACAATTCGCCAACTTCTAATGTAAACTTACTGCCAGGCTCTGCATACATAGGCATAACCCTATTCTGACCGTCAAATTCAGCAATTTTGGAAAATGCTATAAATTGACCATTTATAAAAACGCCTCGCTCTTTAACCTCTATTTCATCACCATTTACTGCTACAACATGTTTGCCTAAAGGAGCAAATCCACCAGGGCATTTTCCGCTGGCGATATAACCTCTATCATAAGCAAATCGTGCAAGCTGACTATTTAGGCAAAATAAAACTACGTCACCCCTTTCAACTTTTAAGGTATTTCTTATAAAGTCTTTGGCAAGAGCTATACCGTGCTCATCACCTTTACTAACAGCATCAAGAGAAGTATTTACAGGATCTATGAGCATTTTGTAGTCAAAGTCGTTAATGCCTTCTATAGAAAATAGACCAGGAGTTACTCCTTTGCGATACTCTGCCTTATAAAAACCATAAGGCAAGGAAGAAGAAACATTAATATAAATGCCTAGTTGATTACTTAATAAGTTCAAGCCAAGACTAAATAAAAATGAAATAACAGCACCAATAACAAAAATTTTGCCTAAACGACTAAAAAGGCCTTTTTTAACTTGGTTATTAGTTTTAGTGGCTTTTTTCATAGAAACCTCGTTTTATCGCATTATCATTTACGAATATGATTAGCTTAACTGATTTTATTAGTGATCAGTCATTTTTAAGACAAAACGATAGATAAGAATAAAGGAAGAATGAACTATATATGACGGGAACAAGTTTAGGCAGGATATAGACCTAGATTGCCTCAGAACAAGGGCTCTATATGGGTAAGAGTTGCTGTCTTAGCCTAGGTAAGTTACGTCAACTTACGAGCTTTTTACTTTAAAAGGCAAAATTTGGTCTAACTATATAGATTGGGATAGGTATTGGTTCTACCAGATTTTTCCATAAAGTTTGTTTTGCTAGCTAAATCTAGGTCTCTAATATTCATATTTGCCAGAATAGCATGCAAAACTTATGCAAAAATTAGAACTTTAAATAAAAAAAATGGTTAGCCATAGCTAACCAAATAGATAAAATAAAACAGACCATTTGGCCTGTTTTATTTTTTACAAAATTTAGTGATACCTAATGAAAATACAGGGTAAACTTTAGCAGCGCAATTGCGCCAAGGATGGCTTAAAACATACCTATGATGCTCAATTCCATCCCTTGCTCTTGGTCAAAGACCTCGCTTTGTTGGGATAGAGAAATTAAGCACTTTCGTGCTAAAGGCAAGCATTCTGAGCAATGCTAGGTAGTTTTGCCCTGTATATCCAACCCTGTATCAGCTAGGCCTAAAGATTCTTCAGACCTAGCCCTAAATTTTGTCTAGCGCTTAGCGCTATTTTTTAACAATACTAGTCTTAAACTAGCTTGTTATTAGAATACGTAACGCATACCAGCGGAGTATACATTCTCGCCGTAGCCAGTCTCAACGAAGTTGGTGCCAGCATCAAAGTTCTTGCCATTGGCATCCTTGCTGTCATCGGTACCAGCGTCGAAGCGAGCCTCAGCCCATACGTTGAATTGTGGGTTGATCTGCCAGTTTGCATATACTGGAACTACAGCGGCTTTAACATCATCACCACCGTCAACTTCAACGGTCTTAGCCATGTAACCAGTACGTGCAGTTACACCATTAGCAAAAGAATAGGCTACAGCAAACTCATAGCCAGAAACCTTTTGATCTGGAGTAGCGGTGCCAGCTGGAGCACCAGTAACCTTAGTGGTAGAGAATTCACGCTGCTGGTAAACAGCACCAACATAAGGACCTAAATCTAATGAGCCCCAAGATACGCCAACAGCAAAGGCATCATAATCATCATATGCTAGAGGTAAATTATTATAAACCTTGTCACCTGCGTTGTTAAAGGAAACAACATATGCTTGATTGTCAGCAGCATCATTGAAGTTGCCATGCTCATAACCAGCACGAACAGCGATTGGGCCAAATACTACATCAGGAGAAGTGTAACCAACAGCTAAAGAAATGGTGTTCTTCATACCAGCATTTTCTTCAATACCATAGGCACCGTCAACGTGCTCGTTGTCCTTAGCGAAAATGTAGGAAGCGATAGCATCAAAGCCGTAACCAGACCACTGGTACTGAACTACGCCTTCACGCTTGTCATCGTTGCCCAAAAGACCAGTGCATCCATAGTCATCAAAGATATCGGTCTGAGAAATAGCATACTTGATAGCAGGCTCAAACTTACCAACCTTTAAGGAACCAGCCTGACCGAAGTCTAAGCCAACCCATAAATAACGGGTCTTGAAGTGGTCCTCAGCGCCACCGTCCTGAATGTTGTTACCATCGGATCCGTCCCATTCGGCACGAGCAAAAGCAGCGATGCCAGATGTGATTTGAGAACGTAAATCTACGCCAAGACGAGCAGAAGCATTGATGGAAGCCTCTTCGCCAGAAACACCAGACTTCTTGTCAGAGTATAAAACGGTCTGAACACGGCCAAATACTGATAAAGAGGTACCGTCCTTGTCATAAACGGTGGTTGCAGAAGCGGTTGAAGCGATTGAAGTAGCAGCTAAAGCAGCAACAGCTAAAGCTAAGAATGACTTCTTCATAATTTTTTCTATCCCAAAAAATCTTTTAAATAAGAAATTGCACTCGTTTGTGCTGGTGTAAATATACCACTTCTAAAAGTTTTTTTGCTATTTAAAGCATTTTGGGGAACTAGATATACTTTTTTATTGCAGACATTTTTCATAATTAGCACAGTGATTGTTAGATATATAAAGGGTTTTTGTGCTTATCTGGTCAATAAAACTAGTTATCATCTTTGCAGAAAAAATTATCTTTTAGCTTGTAATACAACTGATTGTGAATTATGTAATTTAGGCTAATGTTATCTTAAGCTAACCTTAACAAACAGCATGTATAAGCCATTTAAAAAAGTTCCAAACTTCTTAAATTTTATTTACCGCATTTTTGTGATCTAAAGCATGTATTTGATAATTGGCAACAAAAGAAAACGATTGAAACACAATAACTATATTTGTTGTTAGCTAGGTGAGTATATATTGTTGCCTTAAGACTGGCATTTTTTTGAATTTGATCAATAAGATTTTGTTTGCTTGTATTTTGTAATTAGAAAAAAGCCAGCACTTGCATTTCTTTGCACTGGCTGGCTGTAAATTTCATGTTAAAAAGCTATTGAATTTGTGTTTGCTGCCTGCTCCAAAACTAAGTCAGGATTAAACTCAAAATCGTCACCTGAATTATTAGCTAAAGTCTGATTTTGCTCACTAAGAGTATCACCGCCCAAAGAGACCATTAAATTCATTGAGGCAGTTAGTAAGTTCAGTTTTGCTTGCAGTAGCTTATTTTGGGCACTACGCAAATTATCCGCAGCATCAAGTACATCACTTAAAGAAGCACTGCCATAACGATATCGTTCTGCATAGCGCTCATAATTCTTTACTGTTAAATCATATTCAGTCTTGGTGCTTTTAATAAGCTGTTCTTGATATTGCAAATTATTTAAATTATCAGAGACTTCTTGTACTGCGACAATAAAGCCATTGGCAAAATCTAACTTAGCTTTATCTTTAGCTACTAAAGTACTTTCTTTTTGGAGTGATAACTCGTTGTAGTTAAAGAAAGGAAAAGTTATAGCTGCGCCTAACGAACCTATAGGATCAGTTAAAAAGCGGGCTAAAGAACTAGCAGAGCCTGTACCAATAGCGGCATTTAAGTTAAAGCTTGGATAAAAGCTTGCATTGGCCTCATCTACGTTAGCATAAGCAGCTTTAACTCTAGACTCATAAGCCATGAGATCAGGGCGATTTTTTAATAAACTTGCAGGCATCTCTACAGGAACAATAGGTGACTTAGTCGTTTGCAAAGCCCTATCTGTAACCAACTGGTCGATACTGTCTTCGGTAAATGTTCCTAATAAAGTAGTTAAAGCATTTTGAGCGCTAGTAAGTTCGAAACTGCGCTGATAAACAGCCTGTTCTACATTCTTGTGATTAACTAAAGCTAAATCATACTCAAGTCCATCAGCAGCACCTTGAAGTTGTTTTTCCTTAATCAAATCAAGACGCTTAAAAGATGCTTCTAGCTGTTTTTCAGCAAGATCTAATGCCTCTTTAGAGTAGGCATAATTCCAATAATACTCACTGGTTCTTTTAATTAAGGTAAGGCGCATGGCTTTGTAATCATAGGCGCTTGCCTTATATGATTCCCAGCCAGCTCTAGACATTGCATCTAAACGACCAAACAGATCAGCCTCATAAGATAAACCAAAGCTCATGCTAGATGATTTATTAGTATCAGAGCTTTGGGATAAATCTTTACGAGCTGATGATGACATAGAGGCCGAAGCTGTTGGATGAAGGGAAGTTCTAGCCAAACCAAAATCAAGTTGTGCTTGTTTTAGATTCAGATAGGCACTATTCATATCGTAGTTATTCTTTAAGGCACGCTCAATTAGCCCATTGAGCTTGTCGTCATTAAAGCTTTGATAAAAATTAACTGCCAGCGCTTTATCTTTTCCATAAACAGCTAAAGAAGTATTTTTATCCTCCACTACTCCATAAGAGCTAGGAGAAGATAAGTTGTTTTGGAACTCAGCTTCATTTAACGAGCACGACGATAACAATAAACAACTCAAACCTAATAAGGTACTACTAAGACCTTTTCTACCATTAAGATCTGCCACACCACACCTCAACCACAAAACATAAGAAAATCTTATGACCATAATTAATTATTAACTATGCAGCTTAGCTCTTACTTAGGATATTTTTATATTTTTAAATATAACAAATAAAGCCAGCATCAGCTGGCTTTAGAAATTTGCTTCTTATTATCCTGACAAAGAGCGCTTATGCGCTACTTTTATGTATTACTTTTGTCTGCTAATTGTGCTTTTTCTGGCTCTGCACCTTCTTGAGCAGCGCTTTGCTCTTGCTCTTGTTGTTTAACTATAGCAAAGAGTTCTTGAGCATTAGTAATATGATCAATAATGCTAATAGTGTGGTCATAGTCTTCAACAGGGGTTAGACCTTGACGCTCTCTATAAAAAGCGTGAATAACTTCGCCTAAATAGTCTTCCCAATAAGGAAGCTTAACTCCAAATACAGAAGCAATCTTGTCACAATTTAAGCGACTATCAGCAGGACGTTTAGCTTTACTCTTAAATTCCTCACTACTAATAGACACCACATTTACACTGTGGTCTAACAGCCCCATTCTATTAGCATTAGCGAAAATAGCACGAGCAAAATTGTCCCAAGTAGTAGGCTCGTATCCACAAAAATGATAAATACCCCAGTTATCAAAGTCTTTATCTGATAACACACGGTTAGCCATTTTCACTAAACACTCGGCTAATGGTCTTACAGGGGTTGGGTTACCAAGTTGATCGCACACCACAGCAACTTCTGAGCGCTCTTGCACCATAGACAGCATAATTTTGACAAAGTTACGGCCAAAACAGCCAAACAACCAAGAGGTACGCACAATAAGATGCTTACAACCTGAGTCTATAATGTTTCTTTCGCCATCTAATTTGCTGCGGCCATATTCACACTCTACTTTAGTAGGATCAGTTTCGACATGTTCTTTTCTTTTACCACCAGAAAAAACATAATCAGTAGAAATATGAATTAAAGGAATATTACAGCTTAAGCAGGCTTTTGCTAAATTACGAGGACCTAGAGCATTAACATTAACTGCAATAGCTGACTCATCTTCGGACTTTTCTACATTAGTATAGGCAGCTGCATTAATAACTAAATCTGCATTACTGCTAGAAATGGCACTCATAACATCATCTAAATTAGTGATATCTAAAGTTCTATGAGTGCTAGAGATAACAACATTACCCTGCTTAAGCAAAGCAAACTCGATATCTCTACCAACTTGACCTGAGGCACCTGTTAAGAAAATTCTAGCCATAAAACATCAAACTCCCTGCCTTCTTTAATAGCAAAAATAAAGCCTTGCCACATAATATCATGTTGCAAGGCTTGATTAATTTAAACTGTTTTAGTGGTTTTACCAAAAGTTAGCGAGAATGCCCACTCCTACGCAAAAGCGAGGCTTGGTATGAATCGCATATATTATTTGTCTTCACCTAAAGCTACGCACTCAACTAAAGCCTTAGTAACCTCAAAGCTAGCATGTAAATTAGGTACAGGCAAGCACTCATAAATGCCATGGCAATTTAATGGGCCTGCAAAGATATTTGGGCAAGGTAGACCACGGCAACTTAAATTAGCACCATCGGTACCACCACGTACATACATTTCGCTAAGAGGAATATTGGCACGCTCAAAAGCTTGGCGGCAGTAGTTTACGATCTTTGGATGCTCTTTGAGTACAGTTTCCATGTTCTCATATTGCTTAACAAATATGGCCTCACAAGAGTTAATTCCGTATTTAGCATTAATCTCGTCTACTAAGGACTCAACAAAGAGATGACGGGCCTCTAAGCCTTCTTTTTCAAAATCACGTAAAATCATCATGAGCTCTGCTTGCTCAACATTACCCATTACATCATGAACGTGATAGAAACCTTGGCGACCCTCAGTAGTTTCAGGAGCTTCTTCCTCAGGCAATCTATTAATAAAATCAGCTGCCATTTTTAATGCATTCTTGAGCTTGCCACAGGCTACAGCAGTATGAACTACCTTGCCCTTAAAGATAATCTTTGCACCCTCGGCATTAAAGGTAGCAACGTCAAGTTCGCCTCTTTCACAGCCATCAACAGTAACAGCAAAGTCGCAATCAATAACATCAAGGTCTAAGTACTTGGTAGAGCGACCAATTTCCTCATCAACAGAGAAAACAATAGTAATTGGGCCGTGTACCACACGATCATCAACAAGACGCTCAACCAAATGCATTAATACAGCAATACCAGCCTTATCGTCGCCACCTAATAAAGTAGTACCATCAGTTACGACAATATCTTCACCCAAGTGGTTAGCCAGCTCAGGAGAAATTTCATGATCAATCACATCGCCAGAGGCTAATTCAATGCCATTACCTTTATATTTTTCAACTAAGGCAGGTTTTACATTAGCGCCTGAGGCATCAGGGGCAGTATCAAGGTGAGCAAGTAAACAAAGACGCTCTTTATTCTCATAGCCTTGTGTGGCTGGAACTTTAGCGATAATTACGCCTTCTTTAGTTTGAATAGGCTTGAGCTTAAGATTAGATAATAAATTTAATAAGCGAGCGCCTAATCTTAGCTGGCCAATGCTAGATGGCTTATCTTGACTAGTAAAGTCAGCTCTAGTATCAAAAGCAACTAAATCGATAAAAAGCTTTAAAAGATCATCGTCTTTAATCTTAGCTTCTAAGGCCTTCACATCACCTTTTTGCATCAGCTCAAACTCCCAACAATTACAAGATCACATATCTTGCTCAAATAAGAACACTAAACCTCATTAAGAGCTATAAGCTTTTAATAAGGTTTGCCCCCATATTCTGTCTAATTTGCAAATCAGCAAAATTTGCTCTGTACTCTACCATAAGTAGACCCTAATAAGGATCTTACCTATTAATAAGATGACTATTTTAGTCGAATCCCTACTATCAAAGCCTTAACATTATCGTAAAATTTTCTAAGGCGTGGCTAAAGATATTGCTCGCAAGGCAAGAGCTTTAAAGCTATTACTATAAAGCAGGAGCTTTAAGCGGGAGCGATAAAGCGCCCGCTCCTTGCTTTACTCTCTTGCTAAAGCCTCGATTGGATTGAGCTTTGAAGCTGAACGAGCTGGCATAAAGCCAAACGCAATACCAATGGCTGATGAGGTTAATACAGCAGCAATAATAGAGAACATAGAATATGACAGAGTAATAGCAGGCACAAAATGCATTATTACTTGTCCTACTATATAAGAGAGAATTACTCCTAGTAGTCCTCCCAACATACAAACCATTACTGCTTCTATCAAGAATTGTGACAAGATATCAGACTGTCTTGCGCCTACAGCCATTCTAATACCAATTTCTCTGGTTCTTTCCGTAACCGACACCAGCATAATATTCATTACACCGATACCGCCCACTACTAAGGAAATTACCGCAATAGCAGAAATCATAATAGTGAAAGTTGAAGTAGCACTCTCAATTGACTTCATAATGGTATCGGATGATTGCATAAAGAAGTCTTGTCGGCCATGACGTGAGATTAGCAAAGACTTAATAGAACTCTCAGCTACAGGAGTAGAAAAGCCTTCTTTAATACGTACTACTATAGATGATAGATAATTTTGGTTAATGAGTCTGGTCATTACCGAGGTATATGGCATAAAGATATTAGGATTTTCACCTCTAATAACAAAAGAATCTGTCTTAGCTAAAATGCCAATAACTTTAACTGAGATATTACCTACAATAATATTCTTACCCAAGGCACTTTCCGTTGGAAAGAATAGCTTAGCAGCATTATCGTCAATTACACCAACTTGAGCTCTATCTTGTAGCTCTTGATTACTAAAGATACGACCCTCTTTAACCTTTAAGCCATAGACACGGAATAAGTCAAAGGATACACCTTGTGCCATAGCATTAGACTCTTGTGCTCCTCTTCTTAATAAGGCATTAGTTTGCACAGAAGCTGATACCGAATCGACAAAGGGTTGACCTTGCAATACTACTAAATCTCTAGGAGTAAGCGATCGTACTCTTCCTGAGCGTACATCACCCATTCTTTGTCCTGGATATATAGTAATAGTATTGGTTCCCATAGCCGCAATATTAGCAATAATCTTTTCTGATGCGCCTCTTGCTAATGCTACTACTGATACTACAGCCATAATACCAATGATAATACCTAACATAGTAAGTAAGGTACGCATACGATTAGAGAGCATAGCTCTATAAGCCATGATAAATGCTTCTTTAAAGCGATCTAAGTACGAACTCCAAGTTAAAGACCATTGATTTTTTACTAAGCTGGTACTTAAAGGAGCGCCAGTCGTATTAGCACTACTGTTGTCCTTATGGATATCTCCATTAATATCCTTTATTTGCTCATTGATGGTATCTGACTTAATAGAGCCATCCTCAATAGCAATTACTCTACGAGCACAAGCGGCAATACGAGGATCATGGGTAACAATAATAACAGTATGACCTTGAGCATTAAGCTCTTGTAAGGTTTTCATTACATCTTGACCTGATTTAGTATCAAGAGCACCTGTAGGCTCATCTGCTAAAATAATCTGCCCACCATTCATAAGAGCACGAGCAATAGAAACACGCTGCTGCTGACCACCTGAGAGTTGTGATGGCTTATACTCAGTACGCTCATCTAATCCTAATGAGCCTAATAACTCTTTAGCCCTCTCATCACGCTTATGTTTACGTACTCCTGCATAAACAGCAGGAACTTGTGCATTTTCACGAGCACACAAATGACCTAGCAAGTGATATCTTTGGAAGATAAAACCAAAAAAATCACGACGCAATGCCGCCAACTCATCAGGAGCCATATTAAGAGTATCTTGGCCCATAACCTTATAGCTACCTGAGCTAGGGTTATCCAAACAACCAATAATATTCATTAATGTTGACTTACCAGATCCTGATGGGCCAATAATAGCTACCATTTCGCCTGCTTTCACTGTCAAATCAATACCATGAAGAACTTCTACCATGGTTGCGCCTGACTGATATGAGCGTCGCACATCTTTGAGCTCTAATAAGACATTATCAGCCATTACTGTCTCCTAAAGAAAGCTTTCTACCTACCATCATCACACTACTTTTATTAACTCTTTAGTACATTCTTGGGCCACGACGTGCAGCTGCGGCTGAAGAGGCTGCGGTAGCCACATCATCACCAATAACTAAAGGAATAGAAATATCGAAGTCTTCACTCTTTACTTCTATATACTGATCATCACGCACACCAATTTCGACAGTTTTAGGAGTTACTTGGCCGTTGATCAGCTGATATACAGTAGCTTTATTATCAGAGGACTCATTTTTAACAGCAGCAATAGGAATTGCTTTTACCTGTGAGGCTTTAGCAATAGTAATCTCTACCTCAGCTGTCATATCAATACGTAATACTCCATCCTTATTATCAACGTCTAACAAGGCGTTATAGTAGATTGCCTCAGTGCTAGAACTACTGCTTTGATTAGTACTAGTTGAACTTTCAGCAGAAGCTGGGGCTGGATCAATGGAGCGCAATTTGGCATTAAAGTAGCGATTAGGCAGTCCCATAATAGTAAAGCGGCACTCCATATCAGGCTGAACTTTTACCACATCGGCCTCAGAAATTTCCGCCTCAACAGTCATGGTCTCTAAATCAGCCAAGCGCACAATAGTAGGAGTAGTTTGGTTGGCATTTACAGTTTGACCTTCTTCAACAGGAATAGCGTAGACCGTACCATCCATAGGAGCCACGATCTTGGTATAGCCAAGATTAGTAGTAGCATCATCAACGCTAATAGCTGCCTGTTCATATTGAGCCTGTAAAGCATCTAAATCAGCTAAGGCCATTTCATATTGCGCAGTCGCCTGTTGAGCACTTTGAGTAGAGGTAGCTTGTTTCTTTAACAGATTTTGCTGACGAATATGTTCAGCTTTAAGCATAGTAATTTGTGCTTTTTTAGATCTGATTTGAGCATTGATCAGGCTTTGCTCAGCCTTGGCACGGCGTAAGTTATTTTCCTGAATCTCTGGATCAATTTCACAAAGCAAATCTCCAGCTTTAACCTTATCGCCTTTAGCTACATACAGCTTTTTAATCTGACCAGATACCTGGGCACCAACATCTACCGATACTTTGCCAGCAATAGTTCCAGTAGCATAAACCTTTTGCTCAATATCTCTAATGAGAGGAGTAGCACTCATGTAAGTAGGAACTACTTCCTTGGTAGCGTCATAGACAAAATATCCTACTAAAGCTAATACTAGAGCGCCCAACACTCCATATTTTATGACTTGCTTTCGTTTCATAACGCTACTCCACACACGTTAATCAAAGATAATTACCATCTAACAAATTAAATAATCACACACAACTACAATGATTTTGCTTTAGTGAATCATTGCTATGAATATTTAAGGCGATCAATATTAGCAAAACTGATTAGCTTATGCTAACTAATTTAGTTTCCAGCCCTTATTAAACATTAAAGATCGCAATTAATTACTCTATAATCGGCTTTTATCTGCGATTTTTTGTATAATTGCCAGCTCTAATTAATTTTAGGTTTGTACAATTAGCCTTTGCTTAGGAGATAAGCGCCTCTTATGATCACCTTTGTATTGCAATCACAAAGAGAAAAATCACTCTTACGTCGCCATCCTTGGATCTTTTCTAAAGCTATTGATAAGGCCATTGATAGCAAGACTAAACAAGAGGTTGAGCAAGGTAATATTAAGTCTGGTACTTTATGTAAAGTAGTAAGTGCTGATAATACTTTCTTATGCTACGCCCACTATTCACCAAGTTCCCAAATTGTATTACGTGCTATCTCCTTTAATGAGCAAGATTTTATTGATTACGATTTTATTAAAAACCGTATTTCTCAAGCTATTGCTCGTAGAGCTCCGCTCTTTATCCGAGGCGACAAGGGAGTACGCTTAGTAAGTGCTGAGGGTGATTACCTTCCTGGTTTAATTGTTGACCGCTTTAATGATGTCATTTGTGTAGCCATCTCTAGTGCGGGTATGGAGTCCATGTATGAGTATATTTTTAAAGCTCTACATGAGTTAAACCCAGATTGCTACTTATATGAGCGCTCTGATGCTAAATCCCGTCGCAAGGAGAACCTTCCTTTACGTGCAGGATTAGTTGACCCTAGCGATTTATCCAAGAACTATAATCTCAAAGACGGCAAGGGCCGTGCCTTAAAGGATTCTAAGCAGATTACTCAGGTGCAACGTATTGGCGCAGCTGAAGGCCAAATGATTGAGCTTGATGAGGCTATTGCAGATACCTTATTTGTTTTAGAGCGTGGCTTAGTTGAGATCCCTATTGATGTTAAACATGGCCATAAGACTGGCGGCTACTTAGATCAAAGACAAAGTCGCTACCATCTTTACGAATTATGCTCAAGCATGAAGGCTTTAAGTGAGAATGGTAAAACAGGCCCTAGCGTCCTGAACTGTTTCTCCTATACAGGTGGTTTTGGCTTACTTGCTCTTAAGGGTGGCGCTAAAGCTGTCTACAATATTGATGTCTCAGAACACGCCCTTAATGCTGCTCGTGAAGGCGTAGTGCACAACCATTTAGATCCAGGTCGTTGCAAATTCATTAAGCAGGACGTTTTTGAGTACTTACGTCAGGAAATTGCTAAAGGCACCAAGTTTGACATAGTCATCTTAGACCCACCTAAATTCGTTGAAAATAAGAGCAATCTCCTCTCTGGCTGCCGTGGCTATCAAGGCATTAATCGTCTTGGATTACAGCTAGTGCGCCCAGGCGGTCGCCTCCTTACTTTCTCCTGCTCAGGCTTAATGACAGAAGATCTCTTCCAAAAGATTATTGCTGATGCCGCTTTAGATGCTAAGGTAGACGCTCAAATTATTACTACCCTACGACAAGATATTGATCATATTGTATCTCTCCCTTGTCCTGAGACCTTCTACCTCAAAGGCTTTGAGATCCTAGTTAACTAGCTAGCTAGCCAGCCAGCCAGCCAGCCAGCCAGTTAGCAAAAAGCTATACAGCTAGCACTTTTACCCTCCCCTAAGGACAGCCATTAACAGCTAACAACTCCTTAGGGGATTTTTAATTTTTAAAGCGACTGACTCAGCAGTTGCCTCACATCAGCAGCTGATTAACAAGGGTGATCTTAGAGCTTCTATATATTACTTGGTGATAGTACAGCCCTATTTGGCTGTCATAGGCATTGTCTTTGGGCATAAGTAAGTGCAGACATTTGTCCATAAGATAAAATCATCGCTCCTAAGCCATTACCAACTCTGATTGTATGGGTAGACCATACTATTAAGACCCAATCTTTAGCTCACGCCCTTATGCCTATGCACCTTACGTCTATGTTCCTTAGCATTAGCTACCGCCTTTACTTAACTATATCGTTGGATAGGTACTATTAATAATATTTTGGTGCTACTTCTAGGTAGTACTTGAAAAGTACTTATTTAAACCGCATTTTAATATTATGGCTCAATGGCTTTACTTACCAATGTTTGCTCGCTTAAGGAGTACTCTTAATGGACAATATTAATCCCCTGCTAAAACTAGGAGATCATCTCATAGCTAGACGTGTTGGCTATACCCACCACGGACTTTATTTAGGAGATGGCAATGTTCTTGAGTATCTCATGAACGAGGGAGTAACTATTGTGCCTTTATCAAGCTTTGCCAATGGTCATGAAATCTTTATTAGAGAGCACAAAAATGCCCGTTACCAAGGCATACAAGCAGTAAATCGTGGTATGTTGCGCTTAGGTGAGAACCACTACAACCTGCTGACCCGCAATTGTGAGCATTTTGTTAATTGGTGTATTGAGGGTATAGAAAGCTCTCGCCAAGTAGACAACTTAATCCTCACTATTATTCCTTTTTACTCTATTTTCCAAAAATCAGACTTCCTTAGAGGTTGTTTGAAAGTTGTTTTTGATGATCCTAACTCCTTAGACCAAGCTTTTGCCCGTATTAATGCCTCTAAAAAGAGTGCCTATGATCCAATAGAGCGTGCTAAAGAGCTTAGTGAGGATATTTTTGGCTCCAATAAGCTCAATATTGTAAGTATAGCTTCTTTAATTACTACCGCCTCTCAGCTCTCTAAAGAGTATGCTCAATGGGCTAAGGAAAAACGCCATGGCTCCAATAATTTATTAAAAAGCTCATTAGAGCTATCTGCCCAAGCTATTGATAACTTAAACAACAAGTTAGGCGTATCGTTTTATACCCAAGACAATCAAAGCACTACCGACAACCCTATTTATGCTGGTAACAACAGTAAACTACAAGGCATCAAAGATACCCTTAAGTTAATTAAACACGTTAGTGACTTTCTCAATCTCAACAAAAGCGAGGCTGACCCAGCCCCATCAGCTACTCCAGAGCCAAACAGCATGGCTACCCCAGTTAGCACCGCAACCTCGCCCGCCCCAGCAGCTCTTGCTGCACCTGATGCTACAGCTCCAGATGCACCTGCAACTACAGCGGCTGCGGCTGAGGCTGAGGCTACTACTTCTGATGCAGCTACTAATACTGCACGCCAAGGTAATGAGGCACATAAGGCAATCAAGCATGCTAGCACTTTAGTAAAGAAAGTCCTCAATGAGCTCAACAACCAAGAGTCACTCGACAAAATTACCCATGAACTTTCTCACTCGGGATTGAACTTTATCAAACAAGCTCAAGCTAAAATGGATGAGGTTTTAGACTCTAAAAATTTAGTGGCTCAATATTTTGATCACGCCTCTGACTATTTCCAAAGACACCTTAACTCTCCTCAGTCAGCCCCTAATAAGTACTATTATGAGCCTGGGGCTTCTTGTTCTGTGTTAAAAAAGCAAAAGCATAAAGAAAGCTTTAATGATCTAGCACCTAAAAGCGCTCTTCCCCCATCCTGGGAGAACAAGTTGCCTAAAATTCATATTAACTTAGAACCAGAGGTCTTTGCTAATGCCATGATTGCTTGCAACCAAACTAACCTAGAATCAGCTCTGGCAAGACATGCCCTTAGTGCGCAAAGCGCCCAAAGTGCTCAAAGTTTAGGCAGCAGCAACCATACTAAGCCTAAAGCTACTGGCAATAGCCTTGCTGACAATTACTCTCTTAATAATATGGCTATTGACCTTATTGCTGAGGTCAAAGAAGAGCTTAGCAAAGATCTGAAAAACATAAAAAAAACGAAAGGTGCCTTTCATAAATTAAAAAATGCACCAAAATAAACCGAACAATTACAACACTAAAC
>OGPO01001304.1_pt1 | contig 16404 bp, 7 predicted proteins | sample 1553041 | NCBI WGS metagenome assembly OGPO01 (sample SAMEA2580281, study PRJEB22360) | human gut metagenome | biome: human gut; feature: human-associated habitat; material: faeces | place: Denmark | collected 2008/2010 | reverse complement strand
AAAGCACAGTCTTTAGCATCACACGTTATGCCTATGCGCTTAGAGTTAAACTCCAGTAGTTTTGCAGTGCTCATAGGATTTTATTGTCCAAAAGAACACATTAACAATACTAACGGTTTAATCTCAATTCAAAATAACTCCTTTGGATATGAACACAACTTTAGCACCAATAGATTGATTCCAGGTGAGGTTACTTACTTTAATTTGGGCAGTTTATTGCTTGATAAATACGATGTTTGTCTACAAAATATTAGTAAAGATTTAGCTCAATTCTGGCCAAGTTGCGTAGAAGGCTTTTTGGAGCATGGTGGAGTTTTTTATGCAGAGTCAGGCAGGCGCATCTACCGAGGAGCTAAAGTAAGTGTAAGACATAAGTTCTTATTCTTATTCTCCTCTGAATATAAAAATTGGTTTTTAGAAAAAACTAAAGATAATACCGCTTTTACTAAAAAGCTCTTCCCAACTCATGAAAGTCTTAACCAATTTTCCAATGGTTGGAATAAGCCAAAAGAATCAAAATGGTGTATTTATCAACTCGAAATGAGTGCTATCACTAAAGACACCATTGATCTATTTCTTACCTATGGCATTGATTTAGTCAATAAAGTTGCTGACTTGTATCAAGTTTGGCCACCTTATATCTGTACTGTAGATAATACTATCAACTCTGCTAAGGAATTATATTTTTACCTCAATAGCAAAGTTGAAGAGGTGAAGATTTATCCTCAAGGCGACAGTCTATGTGTACACCAAGGCAATCATGGCCTGTTTTACCTAATTAAACCTAATCAAAAAACTCAACTCTTAACTCTTGGTGCTTATGGAGCTTTAGGCTATACCTATTTACAATACAATGAGTCTGAGTTAAGTGCAGTCAAGCCAAAACTTTCTATTACCAATAATCTCGGCCAAATACTTGATAAAACCAGTTACGACGATATTAGTGGCTGGGAATATATTTCTGTTGAAAGTGAAGTAGATGGCAAACTTAAGATCTATGAGAATGGTAAGCTTATTGATATCCGCCTTATTAAAGGCGGAAATGACAATAAACAATTGTTGAGTCCATCCGATCTCGTATTAGGTCGTCGCTACGACTTTTTCCAATCTTGCACTCTTGTTCATTCTTTAGAGCTTATAGCGCCAAAGATTGTAAAAGAGCAGGCTGAGCCTCATTTGGTAAAACCTGAAACACCTAAATTCTCTTTTAGATATGTAGATTTTGCTCTAAGGCAAACACTACAATTTTGTCTTTTATCATCTTTAGGCTATCAACATTTAGGTAGTAACGGCTTATTTGAGCATAAAAATAGCCGTAAACCTCCTATTCTAGCCCTTAAAGACTATATAAGTTCAATTTCCATGACCAACGCTGTAGTTAATGAAAATACTAGCGTAAGTACGGTAAACAACGGCTCTAATAGCTCTACTATTAGCAGTAAAGCCTTAATCAAAAAGTTGTTTGCCCCAAAGACATCAGATAAACAAGACTTAAGCTTAATACCAGCTAAAGCTCAAGACCATGATGTTAAGCAAGATCAAGCCTCAACTATTGATCTTATGGCTAAGTTTCATGTTTTGGATCAACAAGAGTTTAACTGCAATGAACAACAGATTATAAAGTTAAGCTCACAATTTGCTCTCAAGAAAATTAGTAAATATCAATCATCGCAATTATCTACTAAGCTCTATGGGCTTAGAGTCTTACAAGTAGCACTTAAGCATCTTAAATATGACGACTATCCCTTAACTATAGAGTGGCTTAAGAAGCACGCTGAACAAGGTACCATTAACAATCAAGTAATGCGTAATTTAATGTCATTTTTTTAGTTTTGTGTCTTTTGCATAAAGACTTACAAAATGAACTCATCTTTAATGAAATTAAAGAAAACCTTGAACCTTTTTCTAAATAACTTTTAAGTTAGAGGCACTACTCAATGCTATCTAGATTAATTAATCAGTTGTCTGAAGACCTCAATATTAAACAGGACAGCAGCGAAGATAAAGACCAATGGATATTTCGCTTAATTTATAGTGCCTCTGGTCAGTCAGCGTTAGCTTCCTTATATGATATTACCCAGAAAAACTTAAGCTCTACCAATGGTGGTGAGGGCAGTGATAGTTCATTCATATCTGTTGATCACTTTAAGAAGCGAGCTAAAAAATGCTTAAATGCTTTTATAGAGGCCTCAAACTTACAGAGTTTCTGTGGTGTTAACTATAAAGAGCAAGACAGTTTTAGTGCCAGTATCAATAATGTTGTAAATGATATTTATGATACCTATTATAACACTGGCTATTTTTTCCATTCTCCTTACTCTCTTTACCCAACTACCTTTGAAAAGGCATCAATAGAGCCTATTACACTGGTAAAAGGATTAAACTCACTTAAAGTCAGGACTATGAGTGGGCTTGCTTTGTTTAACAACAGTAAAGAAGAGCTCTTAGAGTTTAAAGATGCTTATCAAAGCAACAGTTTGAACGACTTAACTCAAGACGGACTTAACTGCTTTGATAAGCTATTTGAACTTAATATTACTCTCAAGCAATTTTATGAAACTTACATCGATTCAGTTAAGGATGGTTTCACTCTCTTAAATCCGAACCATGATTGCGAGTTCTTAAATTTAAACTACAAGCCCCATACGTCATATTGGAGCAAAACTGTCACTCCTAACGCAACGTTACAGAACTTAGGTTTAGGTCGCTTTACCAACTATGTTCCACATAAATATTTTCTTTATTATGTAGCAAGCGGCGAATACTATTACTCTATGATTCCTGCTTTTTTGTTAAAAGATTTTAATCAACCAAATGACAATAGCCTCAATGCAAGCATTTTTGCTAATGCTATCTTAAACCACAATAATAAGTTGCATAGTATCAAGGTGGTTAAAAGTGATGAGCTTGTTTACATTAAGCTACCTTATGCATTACCTCAAGCTGAGAACAATTTATTAAAACTATTAAGTTGGCCGCTAGAGAGTGATTACGTGATTGATAAATCAAACAAAAGAATAAAGGTATTTAATCGCTCAATGACCTATAGTGCTTTTTATTGCTTTGAGACCATACTTAAAAGCAAGGGATACACTTTTAGCGTCTAACCATTACCATCTAAGATGGGCTACCATTTTCTTTCTTAAACCTCATATAAGGTGAACCATATGGAATACGGTGCTTATAGTATTCACAAGCTTCTAGTTGATGAACTAGCAGACTACATTACCTCTCAATATTTTAGTAAAAGCCCTATTATTCTTGAGGCCAGCAAGTCTGAGCTTAAAAAAGAAAATGTATTTTTTAAAAAGCCTTATATTGAGTCATCTCAAGCTTATGAAACTAATAGTAATGGTATTGCAGGTTCACAAATTCTAGACCCTTGGCTCAAAGATTATTTTAATCGCCTTAAAAAAGCTAATCTTGGCGTATTCAGCGCACCGTTTTGCCACCAAATTAAAGCTTTAGAGAGTTTTTATTTAGGTAAAGATCTGTTTGTTTCAACTGGAACAGGTTCAGGTAAAACTGAATGCTTTTTATGGCCTATTATGGCCAAAATGGCTATGGAAGCCAATGAAAACACCATGCAATGGAATAATAATGGTGTACGATGCATCATTATGTATCCAATGAATGCCCTTGTATCTGACCAACTTAGCCGCTTACGTCGTCTTATGGGTGATAGCGAAGGAAAGTTTGAGAGTATTTTCAAGGAGTTAATCCCTAATGCTCGTCGCCCTACCTTCGGCATGTATACAGGTAGAACCCCTTATCCAGGCCCAAGAAACAAAGATCAAGACAAAAAATTAGCTTCCACCTTCGAAGACATTTATAGCTCTACTGTAGACACTGATTTACAGGGAAATGCGCATGTTAATCATATTTACAACGACTATCTAAACAGATTAGAAAAAGATGGTCGTTTACCTGCCAAAAATAACATGCTTGACTTCATTCGCAATCTTAAGTCAGGCACCCATTATCATTCAGCTAAAGATGCTGAGTTACTTACTCGTTTTGAAATAGTAAGTTACCCACCAGATATTCTTATTACCAACTACTCAATGCTTGAGTATATGCTCATGAGACCTATTGAGCAAAATATTTGGGATAAGACCAAAGAATACCTTCAAGCAAATGATAAAAATAAGTTGCTCTTTGTCATTGATGAAGCCCACATGTATCGTGGTTCATCAGGTGGTGAAGTAGCAATGCTTATTCGTCGTTTGCTGCATAAATTAGATATACCTCGTTCTAAAGTGCAGTTTATTTTAACTACAGCATCAATGCCAAATAAAGAAGGCGATGATGAGATTGTTTTTAACTTTGCACGTAATTTAACTGCTGCCGATCAACATCATAATTTTGAGTTGCTAAGAGGCTCCTTTAAAGATCTCCATAGCAATGATCTTATTTCTTTAAATCTTGAAGCTTTTGAGCAATGCAAGGTAAGTGATTTTGAAGGTGAGCTGGAGCAGAAACTCTCAGCATTAAATAAATTCTGGTGTTTGCAAGATAAACAAAGTGATTGGCCTTGGCCATGTCAATCCTACGAGTCAGCAACTAATTGGATGTACTATAATCTGTTTAAATATGACAAGTTTAATGCGCTTGCTCAAGCCTGTAGAGGTAAGGCAGTTTCTTTGCAAGAGTTGGCTCTCACTATTTTTAACGATATAAACGACCCTCAAACAGCACAACAATATGTGAGCATATTACTAGCTATTGCACCTCTTGCCAGAAATGAGCAAAACTCTGTGCTCTTTCCTGCTCGTATGCACATGTTGTTTAGAGGAATTAAGGGAGTTTATGCCTGCATTAATCATAACTGTCCAAACTCTAATCATCCTAATACTTCCGACAAATTAGGACATATTTTCTTAACAGATAAGCACACTCGTTGTCCTTATTGCAACAGCCCTGTTTTAGAGTTAGTACGTGATTTACGTTGTGGTTCCTTATTTATTAAAGGCTATGTTTCTAAATTTGAGTTTGACTCTCGAGCAACCTCAAACAATGAAATTACCTTATGGAAACATAATAGCCTAATGTCAAAAGATACTCTTTATGAGATTCATTTATACTTAAACCCAGATTCAACTAAGAATCACCTATTTTATCAGCAGTATGAAGCTTGCTATTTGAACATTCAAACTGGTGCGTTGAGTTTTAACAATGACAGTCTTGAACTTGATGATAACTACCTACCTCTTTTTGCCCCTACCACAAAGAAAAGAGGCAAGACTAGAAGTATTAGTACAGATGATGTTTCCAGTAACATTATAAGCTTTAGCCAGTGCCCTCACTGTAATCATAATCTTACTAATACCCCTCTTACTGCCTTTAGAACTCTAGGCAACAACACCTTCTTTAACTTAATTAAAACTCAATTTAAGGCTCAGCCTCCAGTTCCAGGTAAGACCTTACAAGAGCAAGGGGATAAAGTTATTTATCCTAATGAGGGTCGTAAAGTACTACTATTTTCTGATAGTCGTCAAAGAGCTGCTAAGCTTGCACGAGATATGTCTATAACCTCTGATGATACAGCCTGTCGCCAAATTATGGGATTGGCCCTTAAGCATATCAGCCTACTAAACAATTCTAAGCAGATTGAGTTTGATGACAACTATGACATTACAAACTATACCCCTCTGACCTTAGAAGATGTTTATATATATTTTAGTTTGTATGCGGCTTACAGTAAGTGCTCAATTTTTCAATCTGCAATGCCAAACGATTTAATGCTTCTTAAAGACACTTGCCGCAAAAGCATGAATGATGCTAAAGAAAAAGTTAAATCTAAAAATGCGCCCAAAAAGCTTCCATTGTTTGGTAACAATAAAAAGATCAACGATACACCAATCCACAATGTTACTTTAGAGCAGCTACAAAGCGTTAAGCTAGACACTAGCTCTAATGCTGCTGATGCCTTTTATGAGCAATTATTAAAGTTTTATTGTATTGGCACAAACAATTTAGTTGATTGTGCAATTAGCTATTTAGAGCCTAGAGCTGATTCTATTCGCAAGGTTGCTAAAAATGTGCTTGAGGAATTAATTAATAACCATATAGATCCATTAAAAATAGTGGAATTTGTTTTTAGCGAAGAAACAAGCACCAAGTTACAAGAAGCTCTTAAAATAGATGAAGATGAGGCTTATAGATTTTTCTATAAAACACTTGATAATTGGTTGCTTGAAATTTTTAATGCTTGGTGCTCAAAAGTTTGCATGGATAATTTGGCTTTAGGCTCTAATATATCAATAAATGTGCGCAATAACATCAACAATATGCCTTATGCTAAATTTGGCGTAGAATCTTGTAAGCTAGATGATTTTATTAAAGAGGCTATTTGCAAGCCTGAAAATACACTCTCTGCTGAGGATAAGAAATTAATTGTCTCTTTAACTAATATCCTAAACGCAAGTTTTACATATCTGTTTTTAGAGCACTCAAAAGATCATGATAGCTCCTATTTAAAGTTAAATAGTCTGATCCCTCATATTGATGATGATTCATCTCAAAGTGAGAGCCATATCTGGTATCGATGCAATACTTGCTCTCAAATTTCACCTTTTGCTCTAAATAATAAGTGTCCAAATTGTTTTAGTGAAGATATAAAAGACCTAAGCAAGCAAGATAAAGAGGCGCTTAATTTCTGGCGTAAACCAATCTTAGATGCCATTGCAGGAAATGCCATCCGCGTGATTGATACTCAGGAGCATACCGCACAACTATCTCATAAAGACCAACTAGATGATCTATGGTCAAAAACTGAACATTATGAACTTCAATTCCAGGACTTTTTAGGGCCAGGCGACACTCCTGTTGATGCTTTATCTTGCACTACTACTATGGAAGTAGGTGTAGACATTGGCTCATTAGTAGCTGTTGGTTTAAGAAATATTCCTCCTATGCGAGAGAATTATCAACAACGAGCTGGTCGTGCAGGCCGTCGTGGTTCAAGCTTATCCACCATTGTTACTTTTTGTGAGTATGGGCCTCATGACTCATTATACTTTGCAAACCCAGAGCCAATGTTTTCTGGCGAACCTAGAAGACCATGGATTGATATCAATAGTCAAAAGATTATTGAGCGACATCTTAGCTTAGTCATGCTCGAAGAGTTTATCAGCTTTTTATCTGACCACTTATCAGATAAAAAATCTCTCTATTACAAAGAGTTCACTTTTAACCAAGACGTTCGTTTAAGCCTGGACAACGTAAGCACTCCAGGATTCGTAATGAATCATCTCAATGATTTTAACAACTTTGTAAGTAGCTATAGTTGCTCTCCGATTTTATTGCCAAACAAAGAAATTTATGACCTTAATACGATTAAGCTTAACTTGATCGCAGCTATAGGCAAACTTAAAGTAAAGGTAGATACTCATCCTGAACTCTACAAAAAAATTTATTTTGGTAAAATCTCATATAAGCCATTGTTAGATGCCTTATATGAAGAGGGTATTATTCCTACCTACTCTTTCCCTAAAAATGTAGTAAGTACCTATATTTATAAGGATTTTAATACCATTGAGTATGAAGTAAGTCGAGGACTGGACATTGCCATTAGCGAATATGCTCCAGGTCGTTCTATTGTGGTTGATAAAAATACCTACCAAATCGGTGGTATACATTATCCAGCCCCAGCTTACAGTAAGTTCAACATAGTGCAATCTTTCATTGATGACTCTAACTACAATAAAGAAGTATTTCGTTGTTCAAATTGTGGTTGGTTTGGTATTGAAGCAACGCATAAAAACTGTTGTCCTTTCTGCAATAGCACCTCAGTACAACAAATTACTCCTATGCTGAAACCTTGTGGCTTTGGTGTTGTAAATGGTGAGAGCATAAGCGTTTATAATTTGAATGAAGACTACAGCTATGCTCATAAACCTCAATACTCTACTGTACCTAAAGCCCAAGATATGAAGCCATTAGAGTTTTGTAAGCATATTAGTGTTGCTAATCGTGAAAATCAAACTATTATCATGCTTAACGAAGGCCCTGATAACAAAGGATTTGATATTTGTACCAAATGTGGCGCTGCAAAACCACATGATAGTTCCAACCAAATCTATAAGAACATTAAAAGGCCTTATTTATCAAAGTTTAAGAATTGTAACCATAGCTGGCAGACCTTTAATCTAGGATATGATTTTGTTACTGATATGATGGTCTTACAATTTACCTTAGTAGACTCAACAAAGGTAAATATTGATCACTGGCTTCCACGTGCCGCTCAATCTTTAGCTGAAACCATTAGGCTTGCAGCCTCTCAACTGCTTGATATTGAGTTTGATGAGCTAGTAACTGGTTATCGCACTCGCCAAGCTAATAATCAAATAGATATTTTTATCTATGACAACTTATCATCTGGCGCTGGCTACACTTTACAAGTACAGGAAATAATGCCTGAGCTTTTCAAGAAATGTCACAGTATTTTAGAAAATTGTGATTGTGATAGTGCTTGCTACGACTGTATCAAACACTATAGAAATCAGTTTGAGCACGCTTTATTAGATCGTTTTGCTGCAAATGACCTACTTACTTATGGCGAAACAGGCGAAATTAAGTATAGCCTCGAGCTTAAGCAGCAGCAAAAGCTTCTACGCAATATCGCTCATAATTTTAACAACGATGAATTTTCATGTGACCTTGAAAATATGACTATTACTTATATAAACAGTGATACTCAATATAAGGTGTTAGTTTACCCAGCTATGCTAAACAAAGAATACGCTGTGACTCAGCTGTGCAAAATTGATGGTAATAATGACTTTAAAAACATCTATGTAAGTGAACTGGATCTTAAGTACAATTTACCTCAAGCTCATATTGATATAAGCAGTCAAATGCGCAATCTGTGTGATTAAGAACTAGTTCTTGGTACTGCTTACTTTAAATTCTGCCCCCGCCTTGCTAAAGCTTGGGCGGGATATTCTTGTAAATTTTGATAAAAATAGTGGACAGTCCACTTGCTTGCAAAGTAGCAGCGCAACACCAACCACTGCAATTAGTTACTTGCTTGTGTGATAACCTAACTTAACCCTGAAAAAAGGTAATAGAAGTGCAAAACAACTACGATAAGAAAGTCATAGAGTATGATTCCTTACTCTCTGTAAGCTTTAATCATTCTGTTTCATATAGTAATGAGAACAACTTTGATTCTGTTGTGCAAAATTTATGTCAAAACAATGAAAATGCCGCAGTTGTTAACAAGAACATTGCTCAACTACTTGCTTGTTTCTTATTTGTGATAGAGAACTACAAAGTGCCTCTATTACTTTTAGGCCCTCATAGTGAGCATCTTATAAAATCTTTTACCTATGGAGCCTTTAATAAAGGATACTCAGAACTAACTTTTGGTAATCAATTTAATGGCATTGAATTTAAACAAGCTTTGGACAACTGCGGGCAATTTGTCTTAATTAACAATATTTTTTCTTCTTCTTTCAGTGAAAATAGCCTATACCTAGCCCATTGCTGTGAAGGAAAAAATATTTTTTGGCAATACCCCTTTTATGAAGACCTTCAGGTACAACCAAAAAGTCTCTTTCATTTTGCTTATCCTTTCATCACAGAGTTGTTTGTAGAAGTAATTCCTTACGCCACCTCTTTAAGCTTTGGCACACAAAGGCTTGAGTTTGATATGTACCAAGCTTACAGTATTTATTCGGATAAGTTTGAGCTCCTTGACTTTCAGGAACTTGGTTTAAGCAAACTTCAAATATCTACCATTAAATCTATAGTAAATGAAACGCATGATTTGCATGTCGAGCTGGAAGAAGCAGGAATATGCACTCCTATGACCGATATACAAAGAGCTACTAATATAGAGCTCTTGTTTGGCCTCATACCTTTTTGTATATGCCTAGGAAAACAAGCACTACTAAATAAATATCTTGATGACGATAATGTTTTGCCTGAAATTAAAGCTAATCTTAAATTCTTCTGCTCTTAATGATTAACTATCAAGGAAACCTTTATGTTTACCAGACAAGAGCCACGTGATCGAGAGCTAAAGTGTTTTTTCAAAGCTGGGCCTAAATTGCCAGTAGATTTTTGTCCTGTAAATCATCTTACATAGGTTTATTTACAAATCACTCATCTTGGCAAAGAAACGTTATTGTTATGCCATTCATAAGCCTTTGAACCAGCGCTTATTACACTTTGCTCTTAATAAACATAACTAAGACTTCATGCAAAGCAAGGAACGCTCAACCAAAAGGAAATGCGTAAGCAGACGGCCTAAGTGAAAACAGAATAAGAGAAAATACTATGGAAAATATCAATAAGTATGAGTCAGTATTCTTAGAAGGAACTAAAGATGAATCAGGTATTACTCTAAATCGCTATTTCGACATTATCAATAATAAGCTAGTTCCTTTTGCAGTTAATCCTAACTATCTTGATGCTTTTCATACCCTCTCTGTAATCCAAGCACAGGATGCTAAAAACTTTCCTGGTACATTAAAATCATGGGCTTGGAGTGTCAGCTCTACTGATGCTTGGAAGGCCAACATAGTAAGTGTAGAGCGCACTAATAGCAGTATTATCCAATTTATTGATGTTTCTAAATCAATAAAACAAGCTAACACTCTTTTTGGACAATTGCTTGATGGCTTGTATTTAGGCCTCCCTTTAGTTTGTGATCAAGTACTATTTTCTTTTACTCAAGATAAACACAACTTAGGCATCCTGTGTCGTAAAAATATTCTAGACATAGAGTCAGGTACTATCAAAATTAACAATCAGCAATATAGTATTCCTGTTTACCAATACTCTCCTAATCGAGCTTTAAACAGTAATTATGGTAAATGCATGTTAGTTGATACTGTAGACTTAGGCGTACCTGCTACCTATGTTTTACGACCTGAAAAGAACATACTAAATGCCTTATACATAGCTATTTTTATGGCTTTTGCTTGTCATAAGTATCAAAAGACTGATATTTACCAGTCTTATGATAATTGGCCAGAGTTAGACAGTACTTTTAATGAAGCTATAGTGAAACAATACAAAACTGATGTGTTGTTTAATCTTAAGCGCATTATTAACTGCTCTACAGCCAAAACTAAACAGCTGTTAGACTTGTTTATTAATTTCGTACAGCCCTTCTTTCCAGAGCCTTTAACTCAAGACATGATCACGAGCCCTGATGTCTATACCAAGCTAATCTCAAGCCTTAAAGACATTTATAGTTCATCAGAAAAGCTCAATAAGTTCTTACATGGTATTTTGCTTATCAATAGCAATATCATTAATGATCTTACTCAAGACGAGTCTCTAATTAGCTCTAGCACTAGCTCCAGCTCTAACTCTACCTATGGTTCTGGCCATAGCTCCACCTCTAGCTCTGGCTCTTATAGTAATACTTATGCCAATGCTGCCAGTGATGATCTTGCTGCCACTTATCAAAAAGATAGAACTCTCTATTCGTACAACAACTCTAGCGAGGATAAGAACACTACTTCCCAATCAAGCTCTCTTAACTCAGCCACTAGTAGCAACTCAGAGCTATATCAGCATGAGAACAATGGTCAAGCAGCAGCTGTTGAGTCAAGTAACTCTAATCAAAGCCCTAATACCGAAAGCATCACACAAGATGAAGCCCCTATCGATAATAGCCAAGATTCAAGCCAGTATGATATTAGCGAATCTACAGTGGCTACAGAGCAAAGCTCTGATAATAAGCCATCATATACAGCAGAGCTAACTCATATCAATAGTGATGCAAATTCGCCCGCTCAGAATGACAGCGCTAGTCCAAATAGCGCCTCTACAGCTAACAATAGCTTTAACAGTAGCGATAATGATGGTGCAAGCGTTGAGGAAGAATCAAGCCCTGATGCAAAATTGAGCAATCATGAGGAATTATCAACTCAAGATCCAATAGCGAGTGCAACTAATACTACTAGCTTGAGTGCAAGTGAGAGCGAGAGCGAGAGCGAGAGCGCCAGCTTAGATGACACTAAGATCGTTAAGAGTAAGGCTCGTACTATTTTGCGTTTACGCCCTAAAGAAGGCAAAGAAAGTGATACAGAAAAAACAGCTTATCAGTCATTAGCTCTTAACTACGTTTCTCATGAGATTAATAGGACAGCTGAAAATAGCTTAAGAGCGGTGTGTGCTAATCTCAATGGCTCTTTTGCTAGTGAAAATATCATCAGCCCACTGTTAAGTCAGATGCTTGCTTGCTACTTAACGGTAATGCATCATTATCGCATTCCTGTATTACTTTTAGGGCCTTATAAAGACCATATTGTGTCATCTTTTACTTATGGTGCTTATCAGCAAGGATACAATCAAATTCTATTGTCAGATAGCTTTAAGAGCATGGAGTTTGAACACGCACTTAAAAACTGTCGCCGATTTGCTGTGGTAGATAATCTCTTTTCTCCTGGCTATAGTGATAATGTAATGCCTTTATCTAAAGAGCACTCAGAGCTTGGTATCTACCTTTCATACCCTTTTTATAGTGATATTCAACTCCAACCTAAGAGCATATTTGCTTATGCCATGCCTCTTATTAGTGAGTTCTTTATTGTTAATGATCTTGTGACAAGGTACCCAAGCTATCAGGGCAGCACCATGTACTTTAGCACTAAAGACTTGGTATCTTCAGCTACTTTAAATGATGCTTGTATGGCTGATTATTCCAAGCTGGGACTTAGCCAATTAGTATTAAATCGTACTAAATACATCTTGGGAGCTACCACAGAGTTAATGCATTACTCTTTAAACAACAATGTCTTTGAACCAACTGATACTGAGTATACTTATGATTCCCTGATGGCCAATATATCTCTCTTATTTGGCTTGGCTCCTCTATCATTGTGCTTAGGCAGGTGCGAGCTTTTAAATGAAGCCTTAGACAATGATTTAATTTTTACTGAGATTCGAGATAATCTTAAGCCATTTTGCTCTTAGTTAAAGTGCGGGCGCAAACAGCCGCATCAGCCCCACTCACCTTAACACTAAACACCCCTATAACCAGCGCCAGCAATCTTGCATTGCCCGCCGCTGTTACTAATACTGTGACTGCGGCTGCAATGCAGTACGATGCACCATAGGCTCATGTTTTTTGGCAATCTTAATGTGCTTAACATTGATAATAAAATCTTTAACTATCTATTGACTATACAGTGGCTGCACAGTTTAGTATGCACGCATGCGAGATATTAGTAGAGCGCTATTAATCTTGGATGACAAAAGCCTTGGATTTAGCTAATATTCTGCGCGTGTTTTTGTAGTTGTATGTTTTTTGTTTCTAGGTATTGTTTTGCATGAGCGATTCACGTTTTAAATGGGTCATTCCTTCTTGCTTCTTATTCTATTTCTTTATTGGTGTGGCTTATAGCCAAGTTACTTCTCGCATGCCAGCTTTAAAAGAGCTTGCTCATGTTGATGAGGCTGGTTTAGGTTTAGCCCTATCTTCCTTAGGTGCTGGCTCTTTATTAGGTTTTGCTACTATTCCATTTTTGCTAAAGCACATTTCATCTCGCACCATGTTGCGTAGTGCTACTGTGGCTAACGTAGCCTTACTATTTGGTATTCCTTTAGTATTTAATCTTGAGTCTTTGTGTGTCACTTTTGCTTTCTTAGGCTTAGCCTTTGCCTATTTTGAAGTTGCCATGAATACCCAAATTATTAATTTGGAGCTTAAATCTGGCGGTCAATATATGCTGCGCATGCATGCTGGCTTCAATGTGGGCGCACTTACAGGCTCTTTATCTGGCTCTGCATTTGCCTTTTACTCTATTGGTGTGGGCTCTAATTTATTAGCTGTTGGTCTATTTTTCTGTATTCCACTCATTCTTGGTTCTTTATTCTTACTTGAGGACGTAACTCCTGAGGGTATGGATAAGAAAAAAGGAATGGGCAAAATTCCTTTGGCGGTAATTTTCTGTGGTATTTTTGCTCTCTGTGCTTATACCATTGAAGGTGCAGTAGCCGAATGGGGCAGTTTAGTAATGATTCAAGAAAAGAATGCCTCTGAGAGCTTAGCTGCATTAGTGTATGGCTCATTCTCTTTTGTTACCGCCCTAACTAGATTTGGCGCTGATAAATTACGCTCTATGATTGGCGATTTTAGACTTATTCTCTTTGGAGCTCTTACTGCTTTCTTAGGTATGTCTATTGTGATCTTTACTAGCTCGCCATACCTTACACTCTTTGCCTATGGTTTATGTGGTGTAGGCTTGGCTCCTGTAGTTCCTGTAATCTTAAGTAAGGTAGGTCATCGTAATGATATTCACCCAGCAGCAGCCACTACTGTAGTATCACTCTTTGGCTATTCAGGAGTGTTAGTAGTACCACCATCATTAGGATTGCTTGCTAACCAGTATGGACTTATCAATGCCATGTTCTTGCCTTTAGGCTTAATCTTTGTGGTGGTAATGTCCAGTTTTGTCATTCGTAAGATGAAGGGCTAAAGCTAATACTAGCTTGCAAAAGTTTCGCCCCCTGTTTTAAAGCAGCAAAACTTCGAATTTACTAGCTTTAAGTAGCATTTAAGGGGGTGACGAACTTTTGATATCCAGTACTAGCAATCCCAAGCTTACTTTAATGGTTTTCCTCAAGGGCAATATCAATTTGGGTAATGTACTGGTCAATTGAATCAACAAAATCCTCATTGATACCACGTTCATAGGAGTAATCTGTTAGCTTAAGATTATGCTCTTGGGCATAGCTAAGTATTTCACGATAGCGATCTGACAACTTTTCCCATGAGCCTTGATGGTAGGCACGCAAATAGCGTCCTGCCTTCTTCTTATGCAAACTTACATGAGAGCTATCTTGGGGCTTAGCTCCGATAAAAACATAGCGGTAGCTGTCAAAATCATCATTCTTGAGACTATCTACCTCAATAATGGCTCCTAATTGGCAATCTAAAGTATCAATATTCTCTTGAGTTTTGACCTTAAGAGCATCCTCAATTAAGTCCTCCATAGTCGCATCACAGCCAACATCCAACAAGGTCATATCTTCATCATGGTCAATATTGACTACCTCAATAGCTTTAAGATCAATGCTTAAGAGCTCTTCAATAGCATTTAACTCCTTATTAAGGTGAGTTTTAATGCTGTTAAGACGCTCTATTTTCTGATCCACATCAGACAGGGTTAAAGCATAGACCTTAGATAATCCTTGTGGAGTGCGATTTTGTAAAAATTCCTTAATCTTAGGAATGGACACCTCTAACTCACGCAGCATCAAGATATTTTCCAACATAAAACTTTGTGCGCAGGTGTAATAGCGATAGCCATTGGACTTAACCAAAGCAGGTTTTAGCAACCCCACTTCGTCGTACCACATTAAAGTTTTCTTATTAATTCCATGCATTTTGGCAAGAGTGCCTATGGAAAAAAGCTTATTTGTTTTAAAAAACATACAACAACCTATTGACTATACAGTTGCTGTACAGTTTATCATGACCGCAACGTAAGCAACCAGTAGAGGTCTTTATGCAAACAGAGCAACAAAATTATGCTCTAAGACCATATTGTGAAGAGGACTACCAAGCAATTGCAAAGTTGATTGCTCAGACTTGGGAATTTGATACTTTTTGTACTCCCCAAGTAGCTAAGCTATTAAGCTATGTCTACTTAGACGAATGCTTAGTAGAACAAAACTTTGCTCAAGTAGCTATCTGCAATAATCAAATAGCAGGCATTATTATGGGAAATAGCTTTTGTGATCATTGTGCGCTTAAGCAAGATCAGTTAAGACTAGCCCACAACCAAGAGGCTTTAAATTCTACTGTAGAAGGCCGTGAAGTTAGTAGCTTCTTTGAGCAAATTTACAAAGTTGACGATACGCTGTTAACTAATACAGGCCATCAATATCAAGGCAAAGTTGAGCTCTTTATTGTCAACAGTGCTTTTCAGGGTCTCGGTTTAGGCAAAAAACTGTTTGCCTCCTGTTTAGACTTTTTTAAGCGCAAGAAGGTTAACGATTTTTATATTTTTACTGACTCATCATGTAATTTTGGTTTTTACGACCACATGGGCATGAAATGCCAAGGTCATGAAAAATTGTTCTACCAAGAAAATGGTGAGCAACAATGCTTAGATATGTTTATCTACGACAACAGCCCCAACCATCACCAAGGTTGCCCAGAACACAATATTTTAAGCAATAGCCACGGCAGCTTTTTAAAGGCTGTCTAACAGTTGTTTAAACATTGGCAACTTCAATTTTTACCTATAAGGGATTAGCTCTTTGGGGTTAATTCCTTATGGACATTTGTTTTTTTTAAAAGTCCCAATGCTTGTGCTACACCATCACTCTTAGATAAGCTTAGATAGATGTACCTAAGATTGTGCTGTACAGCTTATTTAAAAGCTGCGCACTTATTCATACCGATTACCATCTAATGGCCGAGCGCCCCTTCTT
>OGPO01001292.1_pt1 | contig 16503 bp, 8 predicted proteins | sample 1553041 | NCBI WGS metagenome assembly OGPO01 (sample SAMEA2580281, study PRJEB22360) | human gut metagenome | biome: human gut; feature: human-associated habitat; material: faeces | place: Denmark | collected 2008/2010 | reverse complement strand
GCTGACGGATGGAGCCACCGGTGTCGGTACCCAGGGCGAGCGGGGCTTCGAACGCTGCCACTGCAGCTGCGGAACCACCGCCGGAACCGCCCGGAACACGTTCGGTATCCCACGGATTGTGTGTGGTCTGGTAGGCGGAATGCTCGGTGGACGAACCCTGAGCGAACTCATCGAGGTTGGTCTTGCCCAGCAGCGGCATGCCTGCAGCCTTGAGCTTCTCGATGACGGTAGCGTCGTACGGAGGCACCCAGCCTTCGAGGATCTTGGAGGCCGCGGTGGTTTCGATGCCCTTGGTGACGATCATGTCTTTGATGGCGATCGGCACGCCGGCAAGTTCCGGCAGTGCTGCCTTTTCCTCATCGGACTTGGCATCGAAGGCGTCGGCCTGTTCGAGAGCCTGATCGCCGGACACCTTCAGGAAAGCCTTGATGCTCGGCTCGGCGGCCTCGATGACTTCGAGATGCGCTTCAACCAGTTCACGGCTGGAGACTTCCTTGGCCTTGATCTTAGCCGCCATCTCGGCGGCGGAAAGCTTGACGAGTTCGCTCATGTCACTCCTCCCCCAGAATGCGCGGTGCAACAAACATGCCGGCCTCGGAAACCGGGGCTCCTGCGGTCGCCTCTTCCTGAGTCAGCGGGGTTTCCGGCACATCCGGGCGCAGGTAGGCTTCCAGCGGAATCGGGTTCGCGGTTGGTTCCACATCGTCGGTAGCGACTTCCTGGACCTTGTTGATGGATTCTGCGATGACGTTCAGATCGCCCTGCAGACGGGTGATCTCCTCGTCAGTAAGTGCAATTCGGGCCAAATCGCCCAGATGCACGATTTCTTCTTTGGTGAAAGTAGGCATGTCCCTAACATTAACGCGTCTGTGTGACGAGCGCCCGCCCATTTCGCCTCGCCCGGCAACCACGTCACACCGGCATTGCCGGCACGCCCCGCACAGTCCAAAATCACCCACCCACTGGAGGAATCCTCCCGCTGACACGCCCGCACAGTCCAAAAACCTCCAGTCACTGGAGAAAACTGGACTCTAGGATGAACAATCCTCCCGCAAACTGGACTGCCTCCCATTTTGAGCAACAAAAAGGGAGGCAGTCCAAAAGGAAGGTATCGTCACGCGAAGTCAAGGTTGAAAGCCAAGGTTGAAAATCAAGACTGAAAGCCAGAACTAGAAATCAAAACTGAAGCCAGAACTGGAAGTCAAAACTGAAAGTCGGAACTGGAAGTCAAAACTGAAAGTCGGAACTGGAAATCAAGGCTGAAAATCAGGAACGGAAATTAGGGTTGGATGGTGGCGTGTTGGGCGATCCAGGCGTGCATGGAGACTGCTGCGGCAGCTCCGGCGTTAATGGAACGGACTGAGCCGAACTGAGAAATGTAGACCACGTCATCGGCCAGCTCGAGCGCCTTTTCAGACAACCCCGGACCTTCCGCGCCAAACAGCATGAGGCATCGCTTCGGGAAATGGTAGGTTTCCATCGGCACCGCGCCGGGAATGATATCGAGCGCAATCACCCGCGCGGCCTTCAACTCGGCGATACGCTGATTAATCGCCGCCAACTGCGCCATACAAGTGGACTCGTTTCCCTGTTCAATACCACTCGTAGCTGAAACGTCCATTGAAATACCAGATGGAGCGCACCCAGCAACACGGATCTCAGCTAACGAAGCCGCCTCGCTCATGCAGGCACAGTTCGCTTTTTTTGCATTTTCGCGCATGCGGAATGCGATTGCGGCCGCTTGCGATTGGACTGCGGCGATTTCTCCGGCAATGCGCAGCTTCCAGCATTCGACAAGCTCGGCTATGGACGGGTGGTTTTCGACGTGCTGGTACAGTTCCGTCATCAGCGCGCCCTTGCGATTCCACTTGTGCGGTCCGACGATATGTACACGTTTCGCTTGGAATGCGTTGGCAGTGCGCACCATGGATCCGATATTGAAATCGTGCGTCCAGTTTTCCACGGCAACTTCGAAATCATGCCGACCATGATCGTCAAGATCATCTTTAATGGCCGAAACCGTCCAGTAGCGGTACCGGTCAAGCACGTTACGACGGTCGCCCTCATCAAGCAGCACAGTATCGAATCGACGATCATAATTCGGTGATTGCGGATCATCCGGACGAGGTTCGCCAGGATGCGTTTGGACCCACGGACCTACGCCCACCTCACGAAAAGCCGGCTCTCCGGACGCTTTCGCCGCAATATCAATAGGATTAGGCTGATGCACGATTTTCCTCACATTCGTCGTCCGATATTTCGTCGACAGGTAACTTCTGTTATATCTTCCACCATTCGCCCACGATCAACATCGGCAATCGCAGCATTGCCCACCGCGATTTTGGAGATCGCCTGCCGTCAACCGCATCCGTACTGCCGACTTTATTTTTCCTTTACTCATGTCAGCATGATTCCAACAGAACAATACCCGTGAAACATTCCATGAAACACGGCGGATGACATCATTAAAAAACCGCCGGTACAACCGGAAAGTCGCGCTGGTCAGTGAAGCTCCGACTCCTTGAAGACCTCCACAAACGGCAGTTCAGCTTCGGACCCATCCACCGGATTGACGACTTTGATCGACGGGTCGGCCATATCGACGCCACCAACCAACGAAGCGACAGCAAGCACTTCGGCGCCTTCGTTCTTCACCACGGAGAAGTCAAGGCTCAACTCATTGCCGTTACGCAAGGTGACCAAAGAGGACGTCTGCACATATGACTTTTCAGACAGCCAGGAATCCAGCAACACCACACGTTTACCGGCAATCGAAGGCCCCTTGATGGACGGATACACAAAATCCATCACAAAACCGTTAAGGTTTTCACCTCGAGAAGCGGCCGCCTGGATCATAGCGGAAACCAGCGGAACCGCAGCCGCAGTCAGCGCACCAACCGCATCGAAATCATCAACGGAATAGCCGGCCTCTTCCAACGTATCCAACAAAATATGCCCAACAATCGACGCTCCACGATGGTCGAACAACACTGAGGAAAGTTCCGAGAACGGCTTATCGGCCATCTCGGCCTGCAGCAGCGACTTGAGCTGATCACGCGGTTCAAGCATGGCGAAATCAACGGCTGCGTTCACAGTATCGCCAGCGGTTGCGGCAGTGGATTCAGCAACCGGCTTGGTCTTACGGAAAGTCTTCTCTTCGGTCATAGTCCCAGCCTACCGTTTCTACTCGTCAAAAGAGTGACAGTGTTGGTGTCAACAAGCAACGTCCAATATCTCCCATCAACAGATGGTCAACAGAAAATCAACATTTCAAAAGTCAGGCCGGTCTCACCATAAAGATGAAACCGGCCTGAACCGAACCCAAGAAACCGGCGAGAGCAGCAGATTACTCACTTAAGCGCGAGAATCCACTTCAGATCTGTTTCAAACTCCGCTTCCAGGTTCGCTTCCGGACTCTCATCTGGTCTCGCTTCCAGCCCCGCTGACGCACCGGCGCAATACCACACCCGCTCCCACCAGCAACACCATCACGGCGATTACGCCACTGACAGCCGAACCGGTATTGGCAACCTTGTTGCCGGTCTTGGAAGCAGTATTGTTCTTACCATTGCCAGCAGAATTACCGGAATTACCACCAGAATTATCCGAATCCCCAGGTTTGTCCGAATCTCCGGGCTTGTCCGAATCGCTCTTCAGCGAAGCCTGCGCCGCTGTCAACGCTTCAGACGCCTCATCGACGTCCGCCTGCGACAGCCCCTCATCCAAAGCCTTAGACAGCGCCAGTTTCGCAGCGTCACGAGCCTCAACGAACGCATCCCACTTCCCACTGTCATATCCGTTGTTGACCACCGCCGCAGCATCCGCAACAGCGGAAGACAACGCATCGGTCTTCGCCATCGTGATCGACACGCCTTCATCGGTAGGATTGATGGTTTGCATCAGCCCGTTTTCGTCGAAGGTGATCTCGTCGATCGCGGTTTCGCGGTGAAAGCCAAGCCCGGAAGTAAACACGCCAAGCGGAGTGTAGTGACGGTGATACGCCATGAACCAGCGCTCTTCGCCATTCGCGTCCACCACGTGCACTTCGGACTGATGGGCCGTACCCTGCAAATTCTTCGACGCGTCCTTTTGCAGGAGCACGCCATGGTTGTCGATATCAGTCACGGAGCCATCTTCCTTGAACAGCGACGGCGAAGTGCCGTATTCGACGTGGTAATTCGCCGATCCGGCATCGTCGCATGACCACGTCCAGTGATAGACGCCATCGCGCTTGGACACCACAACGGATTCCCGGAAGTTGTTCAGACCGTTGATCCGTTTGACCGTTCCCGGCACCACGCTCATCATGTCATCGCTCAATTGGGCGATGGCCGCCGAACCGTTGCCGTACAGGATATACGACGTGCCGTCATCATCGGTAAAAATCGACGGATCGATGGCCTGCCCCACAGTCACACCCTCCATCGAACGCGTAACGATGGGGTCTTTGGCCGCCTTGTATGGGCCGGCAGGCGAATCCGCTACCGCCACGCCAATCGCCGATTCACCGCTCTCAAGCTTGGCGCAGTAGTAGAAGTAATACTTGCCATTCTTTTTCTCGATGGTCGGCGCCCATGCGGATCCGACAGACCAAGGCGAAATTGCCGTATTCTCGTCGCCATTCGTGGTCGGCTCGTGATTCTTATCCACGTCGAGGATCACTCCTTCGTCGGTCCAGTTGACCAGGTCGGTCGAGCTGAAAGCATGGAAGTAATTCCCACTCCATCCCGAGAAGCCATCAGTCGTCGGGAAAATCCAGAATTTTCCGTCGAAATAATCGATATCCGGATCGGCATATTGCCCCGGCAAAACCGGATTATTTGACTGAACCGCCTTTTCGAGCGTCCATTTTTCGCTAACGATACCACCGTTGCCGTCCGAACATTCGATTACAAGCGTATGCTTCTTGGACATGTCAAGCTTGTCACCGCTGGCAAACGACTTGCCATCGACCGTGACACTCGCATCGTCGTAAGTCAGCGCGAACGTTACCGGAACGGCGTTGATCTCGGCACGATTGTTCACTACGGAGGTGATGGTTTTCGCGTCGCAATCCATGCTGGTACGCACGTTGCTGTGCTTATCGGTGCCACGCAATGCATCTGCTTGCGACGAGGTCGGCACAGTGCCCACAGTGATGGATGCGAGCGCGGGCGCGTTGTTCCGTTGTGCGATTTCGTTGGCGTTCAGCGTTCGATTCCAGATGGTCAGATTGTCCATCAGACCGGAATAGTATTCGCCGGATCCCCAGTTGGCTTTGCCGATTTGCAGGATTCCTCCGGTTTCGCCAAGGATTTCCTTGACGCCCAGCCCGGAAACGTCCGTGCTTTCGCCGGCAAGCACGCCATCGATGTAGACACGTGTCGCCTTCGCGTTTACCGTGACGGTCACGTTGTGCCATCCGTCGCCGCTTGTGGTGGCCGATGCGTTGCCTCGACCATCTCGATTGCCGTCGGTGTTGTATCGTTCGACAACAACGCTGCCGACCTTATCAAGCACTCCGATGTAGTGTTCGGATTGGTTGTACGTCGGGGCAGCCGTGGACGGAGCCGCGTAGAAGGTCCAGCCGGTATTGCCGTTGGAGTCGGGCTTAGCATCGTAGGAGACGGTGAACTCGGTGGCGTCCAACAGCAGTGCGGCGCCATTGGTTTGCGTGACGCTCAGCCAGGAACCGCTGCCCAGTCGAGCGGCTTTGGTGCCGTTGTTGCCATCTTCAAGCTTGGCCGTTCCGTGGATTCCGGCAACTGCCAGATCGCTGGTGTAACCGGTTTCCTCATCGTCAAAGGTGAATTGCGCGATCGGATTCTTCTGCTGTGCCAGAGGAGTGTTGGGCGCGGTATGTTCGCCGTAAGCTGCGAGCACGGCGGTTTCCTCGTCGACGTTTAGACGGACGACGGTGCCATGGCGGAATCGCTGTCCGAAATTGGCTGAGGCCTTTGAGAATGTGCCCGACTTCTTCAGGGACGACAGTTTTGCGATGGTCCAGCCGGCGTAGCCTCCGTTGTCGCCCATCACAATCCACGCCCCATCAGTGCCTTGGTACACGGTCAAACCTTCGATGCGGGTGCTCAATCCTGATTCCGAGGTCTTGACGACTTTGTCTCCAGTAATTTTCGACGTGCCGTCGGCATTGACTTCGGAGTCGCGTTCAACTAGTCGGGTCCACTTCTGCGCTTCCAGAGAATCCGCGGTGTCGATCACCGTGTACCAATCCGATGTGGAGAAACGATAGTAGGATCCGTCATCGCCTTGCACGATTGTGGTGTCGATGATGTTATGCAGGTCGGCCGAGCTTTGATCGATCCAGATTTGAGGATTCTCAAACGTGGTGAAGTCCGAAGTGTATGCTTTGTACACTTTCAGCGCGGTATTGCCAGTAGTGGGATTGTCTCCGCCTGTTGACAGGTCGCGGCTTGACCAATACACCAGATATTTGCCCGCTTCGGCGTCCCAGATCGCTTCGGGAGCCCAAGCGTTGCCGACTTTGCCTTCCAAACCGGTTGATACCAGTTCAGGATCGGTCCAGATGACGAGATCCTTGGATTTGGCGACCACAAGATAGGTGCTGGCGTTGATCTGATTCCAAGAACCGCCCGAAGCGCTTCCTTCGGCGTGCAGATCGGTGCCGAGCATCACATACTTGTTGCCGTCCGCATCCGGCTCTTCCAAGCGAATCAGATGCGGATCGCGGATGCCTTTGGTGCCTTGCGTGGAAGACATGATTGCCTCACCATCGTTCAGCGCCTGCCATTTCAGGCCGTTTTTGCTGTATCCGTAATTGATTTTTTCATAGTCGGATGCGTTGAAGTACAGCCACAGATATCCGGCTTTCTTGGCAGCATCGTCATCTTTGGGATCATCCTTGCCGTCATCCGGCTTGGATACCGTCACGGTTGCCTCCACGGGCATGCGGGAGTCGTCTTGGGCGGTTCCCTTGACGGTGAAGGTGCCAGCCTTGGCGTACTGGTCCGCGTCGATGTCATCCCATTGCACGTCAGCATCCTGTTCGGAGCCGTCAGCCATTGTCAGATGCACGGTTTCCGGCATCGTCGGAGCGGTCCCGGCGTTAGTGGACACGTCAACCGATGCCACCGACTTGACCGCGATGCTCGGCGCATAGGCTTCAAGCACGGTCTGATACTGGGCGCGGGTGACCGGAACCACGGTGCCGTGACGGGGCTTGCCACCATCGGAATTGACGGGGAAGTTCTCCTCGGGCATCTTGTCGCCGATTACCGTCCACTTCGAAGCGTCGGAAATGTCGGTGGTCGCCATGGGCACGTAATGGTTCGGACCTCCGTGATAGCTGGGCTGGTCGGCGAACAGATAGTATTGGTATCCGTTCACATCGCCTTCGTTGGCTTTGAACAGCGAGGGGCCTTCGCCTGCGGAGAAGGTGCCACCGTATCCGTTGGATTTGTCGTTGCCGATCGCGGTGCCGACTTCGCTCCACGAGCTGCCGGACAATGCCGTGCTGTAGTCTTTGACGCCGGCTTTTCCAATGGAATCGGTCAGGGTGTTGGACTTCTCCTGGCGCAAGGTCATCGACTTTTCATCCTTGTAGATGCGGTAGTAGGTGTCGCCTTCCTTCTGCACCGTCACATCAATGGAACCCGCTCCAGCTTGGCCTCTCCGATCCACGTCAATCCACGTCTTCGGTTTGGAGAACGTGATGAAATCAGGCGTCGTCACATACATCATGCGGTTGTAACTTGGCGAGGTACGAGTGCTCGAATCGTCATTGTCGTACAGATTCGAGGCCCAGTAGACCACATATTCGCCCAACTCATCATCCCAGTAGGCTTCCGGAGCCCACGTGTTGCCCGCGCTGTCGTCGCTGACCTTGATATGACGCTGGTTCGTCCAGTTCACCAGATCATTGGATTCCCAAACCTCGATATACAGCGAACCGTTGTACTGTGCCGCCGAGAAGCTGCCCTTCCTGCCGGAGATCTTCAGATCGGTGGCAAGCATGTAGAAGGTGTCGCCGTCATGCGAGCGCATGATGAATGGATCGCGCAATCCCTGTTCGCCTTCGGTGGAGGTGAACAGCGGAGTGCCTTCATTGAGCGTATTCCAGTCGAGCGCGTTGTTGCCCTTGGAAGCGGCGAGGCTTATCTTCTCGCCTCCCACGCCTTCGCCGGTGAAGAACGCCCAAATGTATGCCTCATCTTTGCTTTGGTCGGAAGGCATCGGCGAAACGGTGATCGGGAATTCCCGGTTTGCGGTGGCACCGTTGTTCGTCGCCGTCGCTTCCAATGTCACGTTGACGGAATCTTTGCCGGCAGCCGGCCGATTCACCGATACTTTGGCATTGTTCTCGTTATATCCTTCGGCGATAGAAGCGTTCGCACCGCCATCGTTCTTGACGGACCATGTAATGGCGGAGCCATTGTCACCGACCGTCGGCACCACGAAATTGCTACGAATATCGTCGGCGTCCAAGATATTCACGGCATCAAGATCGCTTTGGATCTTCTCATCGTCCGATATGATGTGCGGAACCGTAACCTTAAACGTCCGCAACTGATCGTCCGAGCCGTTGAGCTTGGCAGTCAAAGTTGCCACAGCATCGGCTTCACCGACTGCGGGGCGAGTAACTTGCGCGGTTCCATCTTCCGTGAACCGGATCGCGTTGTTATCGCTCGACCAAACGATCGGCACACCGTTGCTTTCCGTAATGACGGAGAAGTTTTCGGTTGCCTCTTGCGCAACGCTGATGGCGTTGAACGCATCGGTCGCCGCAGCTAGGGAACTGTCGTAAATCTTGAAATTGTCGATCAGACCGGTAAAGTATTCCGCGCCCCAATTCGCTTTGCCGAGTTGCAGAATACCACCGTCTTTGCCGAGGACTTCTGTCAGATCATGGCTTTCTTTGGCCTCCACGCTGTTCACAAGTGTGCCGTTGACGTACATTGTGGTGGATTCGTCGGATACGACTACATCCACGTGCTTCCAGCCGACACTGGAAGCACCCTGGATGAGCCCCGCTGACATTGGCTCCCGTGCGACCGCCCGTGGTGTTGCTGTAGCGTTCGAATGTGATCTTGTCGGTTTTGTCAAGAAAGCCGATGTAATGCTCATAACCATAGGTTGGTTTCGCCGCATCGCGGGCCGCGTACAGCGTCCAGCCGCTGTTGCCGCTTGATGCGGGCTTCGAATCGTAGCTGATGGTAATGGCATGCTTGCCTTGAAGCACCGCACTACCATCCGCGGATGTCAGGCTCATCCAGAATCCGCTGGACAGGTTGGCTGCAGTGGTGCCGTCTTCGCCGGTTCCCGTGGCCGTCTGGCCATTAATCGAAGCGACGATATTTCCCGATTGGTAGGTTCCGGTTTGTCCTGCCGTAAGATCGTTGAAATTCAGATCTACAAGCAGGCTGCTTTCGTTCTTGTATTTGTCAAGCGCCGATGGCTCCGATGCCATCGTACTTGGCGCAACGAGCAGAACGGCAGTCATGGTTGCGGCGGCGACGATAGCGCCGGTCAACCGTTTGACGGTGAGATGTTTTCTCGTATTCATAAATATTCCTTGAAGAATTCAGCATTAGTGCATGCGATTCATGCATAACAAGGAGGATGAGAAACCGTCCGGAAAGGAGGTAAATAGAACCGGACGGTTTCTCTTACGGGGCTTCGTCTTGTTTTCACGCGGGATGGATGGAATACGTGGAAACGGAATAGGCGAAGCGTTCATGTGAAGTCAGCGAGCTGCCTTCCAGCGACGCAGAACAGCCAACGCACCACCGATGGCCAGGATTGCGGCGACCAGCGCTATGCCCTTGACATTGGCACCGGTATTCACCACAACCGCAGCCTTCTTCGCAGTCTTCTTGGTGGTGGTAGTACCGGGCTTAGTGGTCGGAGCCGGAGTCGGATCAGGATCAGGAGTCGGGTCCGGAGTCGGATCAGGATCCGGAGTCTGCTCGATTGCATCGTCAGACACGTTGACCAAGTTATCGGTGTACCCACCGTAGGCCGCCGTGATCTTGGAAACTTTGCCCAGCGCGCCTTCTGGAGCGGTGACTGTGGCGACGCCATCAGCATTGAGCTTGACGGTTTCGGTCCAGTCGCCAGCGGTGAAGACAACCGATCCGGCCACATTGCCGCCGTCCTTGGCGGTGACAGTGGCAGTCAGCGTGTCTCTACCGCGCTCCAGCTTGGTCGTGGAGTCAGTCGCATCCGGAGTGGTGGGGTTGGCGGTCGTCCAACGATGCATGTTCTCGGCGATGGCAGCAGGCACATTGACGAACGCACCGTGGCGGGTCGGGGTCGGCATGCCATTGGCATACACGTAGCCGCTCACACCCGCGTTCTGATCCTTCTGAGTATGCCATCCATCGGTCTGCGACAGTCGGTTGTTCCAATCGCAGCTCAGCAGAGCGGATTCGCTGGTCATGTACGGCTGGTATCCACCGGAATCAGCCATGATGACCATGGCATCCCCTGCTTCATTCTGGTACTTGTCTCCGGCGTTGAGCTTGATAGCCTCCGGACCTTCGAACGGCAAGATGCGCTGGTCAAGCAGCTGCCAGCCGGTTTCCGGATCGGTATCGGGAGATGCCTCCTCGGTGGTGGCCGTCAGCACCTTCGAACGCTCAAGGAACGTGGACTTGCCGTTGGTGATGTAGCTTCCGGCAGCGCCGCTTTCCTCGTTCTTGGTGAAGCAGTAGTAGTAGTCGCCAACCTTGATGACCGTGGAGTCGATACGGGAATAGTTGGTATCCTGCCACATCACCGGTTCGGTGAAGGTCTTGAAGTCGCGGGTGATGCAGTACAGCAGCACGTTGTACGCGTAGCCGGTATTGGTGCTGGTCACCGCGGTGGAACGGGTGTCGTCGGTGTACATACGTGACGAGAAGAACACCACGTAAGCGCCGAGCGAATCATCCCAGTAGGCTTCCGGAGCCCACGTCATGCCCGCATTGTCGACATTGATTTTAATGCCGGTATCGCCGTCGGCCGCGTTGGTGCGAGTCCAGTTGACCATGTCCTTGGACTCCCACACTTCAACCTTGAGCGAACCATACTGCTGGTTCTGGCCCCATCCTTGTGCGGAAACCTTCAGATCGGTGGCGATCATGTAGTACTTGTCCCCGTCATGCGACTTGAGCACGTAAGGATCGCGCAGGCCCTTGGTATCGGCGTAAGATTCGATGACCGGATTGGAATTGTTGATTTCCTTGAAGGAGAAGAAGTTGTTGCCTTCCGTGGCAGACATGTACAGCGCTTCGCCCGTCTTACCATTCGTCTTGTCGGAATCCGACAGGAAGGTGACTGCGGCATAAGCTTCGTCAGGCACTTCGCGAGTCTTTTCCTTGACTATCACCGACACTTTGGCGGTTTTGGTGACACTGCCGTCAGCGTTGGCCGCGGTGGCGGTCAGCTCTACCGGCGCGGCATCGCCGTCACCGTATGCAGGGCGGGTCACAACGCCTGCACCCTTATACGGGTCAGCGGATCCGACCGACGGCGCCTGGTAATTTGTATCGGTTCCGGTGATCACATTTTCATTGGAAGACGTCCAAGTGATGGTGGATCCGTACTTCGAGCCGGTGGAAATCAGCGGCAGATTCTCGGTGGTCGCCTCGTTGACGGCAGAAATCGCGGAATCCAGATCGAATTGGACCACGGTCGCCGGATCCAACGGCTTGACGGTGACGTCAACGCTTGCGGAAACGCCGCCGGCCTTCGTAGTCGCCGTGATTGTGGTGGTTCCTTCTCCGACAGCCGTGACGGTGCCGTCGCTGCCGACGGTGGCGACGGAAGTCTTCGACGACTCCCATGTCACATCGGTGCTGATGGCGTTTTCAGGAGAAACCGTGGCCGTTAGCTTCGTAGCGCTGTTTTCAACCATGGTCAGTGCACCGTCAAGCACGCCATCGCCAACGATCGTCACGCTGCTTGGCAACGTGACGTCCGCACCTTGATAGATCTTGATGTCATCGATCGCGCCACTCCAATAAGCGTCGCCGCTATACAGGGATTTGCCGATGGTTGCGGCGGTGCTGCCCAGATCGGCCATGGTGATGCCGGTGTTTGCCTTGTATCCGACAAGTTCGCCGTCACGAAGCATGGTGAGGGTTTCGCCGTCGACGATCAGCTTGTAGTTGTGCCAGATATTGTCATTGTTAGACAGCGAAGTCTTAAATCCTTGCTCATTGTTCCACTTGTTATCGGAAATGACGAACTTCGTGGACTTGGTGCTCAGGTACCAGAACAGGTATTTCTGCTGGCTTCCACCCACAGAGAAGCTGAAATAGTTGCCGTCATCAGCATGACGTGATTTGGCAGCGAATTCCATGGTGAACGAGTTGCCCGCCTTGGCGAACAGCTCATCCGGGAACGAAGCATACTGGCCATTGCCTCGCAGAGACAACGCCTGGTTATTGTTCCTGTCGCCGAACGCTTCGACCTTCGCACCGCCGTTCATGGTCAGGTTGTACCCGTTGCCGGATGTGTCAGTCGCAGTTCCGTCGGAAAAATCATAGCTGGCAAGCAGGTTCAGACCGCTTGAAGCAGAGGGGGTTGCCGAACCGTTACCGGTTCCGGCGCCGTCTTCAGCGAATGCGACCGGCGCGAACGAAACCATCATCGGTACCGTGACCGCGATGGCAAGCCCACGTCTGAGAATATCGCGTAATCGTTGGCTATGTCGTTTCATGCACTCTCCTTGATTTACCACCGCCGCACACGGTTACGACATAGAGTGATAGCTAGCGCTCTGCTTATGCTTCATTACTGCATCACCGTTGTTCGTTCTGAGTCGGCGGCGCTGGTCCGTATTTATTGTTTTTCTTTTGCTTGTGGCCGCATGGCCGGACCGTCCATGTCCAACCACGAACCGCGACGCGCCCTACAACACTGTGAACGTTAACGGTCTATGTTCTATTCAAAGCTATGGTGACTTTCACCACAATCCCAGCCAGTAACAATTCAATAACAATTCCAGCCAGCAGCCCCTTTGCAACAAAGACGGCGGAAGCCGGACAATCCCCTTAAAAGAGCCTCATCAAGGATTTATAGACCCCCATACAAAGCCAAATAGCATTACAACACCTGCTGCAGCACTCGCCCCAAAGCACCCATAATACACCCTTTTCACAGCACCTACTGCTCGTTGGTTTCAGGAGCGGTGAGTTCGCGGACATCGGCCTTTTCTGGCGCGATCATGTTTACGGGTTCGATGATTCTGCTCTGGTCGACGCGCTGCAGCTTGCGTGCGGTGACCAGCACGCGCGATTCCAGTGACGAGGCGAACGCATTGTAGGCACCGACCGTTTTGGTGATGGCGGACCCCAGCTTGGTGGCGCGATCGCCCAACACCGCGAACCGTTCATACAATTCGCGGGACAGGTCGAACAGCATTTTCGCGTCATCGGTCAGGCTTTGCTGCTGCCACGCGTATGCCACGGATTTCAGCACCGCCCATAGGGTAATCGGCGAGGTCAAAGCCACCTTGCGTGCAAACGCGTCATCCATCAGCGTCGGGTCAGTTTCCAAAGCCGCCTGCAGCAGGGATTCGTTGGGGATGAAGGCGATCACAAAATCGGGGGCATCGGCGAACGCGTTCCAATAGGCCTTGTCGCCCAAGGTCTTCACATGTTCACGCACTGCCTTGGCATGCGCATGCAGCAGCTCCGACTTTCGCGTCAGCTCCTCGGGCGTGGCGGTATCGGGAATCTCGCACGCCTTCTGGTAGTCGGCATACGGAGCCTTGGCATCGATTGGAATGGTTTTGCCGCCCGGCATATGGATGACCATATCCGGACGCTGCGTATGCCCATCCACGTCGGTGACGACCACCTGGGTGTCAAAATCCACATGTTCCAGCAGTCCCGCGGATTCCACGATGTTCCTCAGCTGCGCCTCACCCCACGCGCCGCGCACCTTGTTGTTGCGCAACGCGGACGACAGGGCGTTGGTTTCGCGGTCAAGACGAGCCTGCTGCTCGCCAAGGCCTTTGAGCTGCTCGCCAAGCGCACCCATTTCCCGCTTGCGACCCTCTTCGATCTGCGAAACCTTCTGCTGCAGGGCGTCAAGATTCTTCTGCACGGGCGCGAGCGCGGACAATACCTTGCTCTGCTCCTGCAGTTTTCGCTCGTTTTCGGCCTGCTTGCGTTCCGCTTCGGCCGCGGCCCGCTCACGCTCTCGCTCCACTCGTTCCTGTTCGGCCCGTTGGGCTTGCGCGAGCTGCGATTTGAGATAGGTCAACTGTTGGGCCAACCCTTCCGCCTGCGTGCGGTATTGGGTCACCGCCGTGGACAATTCGCTGATTTCCTGCCGATCAGCTTCGATCTGCGCTTTCGCCTCGTTAAGATCAGCGGTTTTCGCATCACGGGCCATTTCCTGCCCTTTGGAACGGCCCGCGAAAAAACCGGCCGCGGCTCCAAGCGCGGCCACAACCACCAGAAGAATCACCACAAACACAGGATTATCGAACATATGTTCTATATAACAGCATGACCAAGACATCTTGGAAGATCAAAGTTCGCAAGACATCCATGCCCAGCTGCATTATGCTTGGAGCCGAAAGCATGCTCACGAACATGCGGCAACGCGAGCACGCTGAATATTCGAGAGGCATTCAAGAGGCAATCCGGGGGTTCGGAAACACATGGGATTCGATTTGTTTATGACGGTGGCGGCGATTGTTGCGGCGGCCGTGGCCACTTGGGCCATCCTCAGGCTATTCCTAAGCGAAAACGATGACATAGCCCCCTCCCACCAACGCATCACCGATGACAAGCCCGCCAAGAATCACACCGAAAATCACACCGAAAATCCAGACGAGGCAGCCGGCGCAACACACCGAAGCGACATCGCCAAGAGTCTCGCCATCGCAACCATACTGACCGCTCCCACATTCACCGTAACCATGCTGACATTCGGCGGCATCACACTTCCCCACTGGCTGACCAATCCATGGCTGCACGCCATCATCGCCACGCCGGTCATGTTCTACTGCGCCGCGCCGATGCACAATCGTGGCACCGCCGCCCTGAAAAGCCACACGCCCAACGCGGATTCGCTGCTGTCGCTCGCCATGACCATCGTGTACGTCTACAGTCTGCTGGCGTGCGTGGTGTCGTGGATTTTCCCCGCGGGGTCACGCAATCAGTATTTCGCTTTCGCAAGCATGGTCGCCGTGCTATCGCTTGCGATTTCGCTGATCGCGCAACGCCCCATGGCAAAGAAAGCATCGGAAGGCGATATTCCGACCGCACAATCGCAAGAAAAGCAAGAAATACAATCTCAAGAAACGCAAGAAACACAGCAAAGCATGGATACGCTTATCCAGGCCAGCATCACATATGAGATTCGCACGCGGGTAACGCAGATTACCGCGACCGTGACGATGGTCATCGCGGTGTGGACGTTCGCTTTGTGGCTGATTTTCGGGCTTCAGCCGAAGCTTGCGATTGCCGTGTTGATCGGTGCGACGGTTTTGACGGTCGCAGGCTTGGTTTTGCAGGCATACGACCGCCAACCGTCACGGTAAAACGGTTTTCGCAAAAGAAAATCGCGCAATCGCACGAAAAATGGGCGGACCCGCATGTGCGCAGTCCGCCCACCGTCAACGGTTAGACCGTTTTCGTGACTCGGCCAATCAACAGTCAGTCAGGCCAAACCCGGTTACGACCAAACCGATCAGCCGAATGACTCCGATCGTCACTTAGCCTCTGCCGAAAAATCGTCGTCAATCTGCCCCGGCGCCCACGAGGAAAGCTCCAAATGGTCGCCACCGGTCTGATCCACAAGCACGGTGTCGCCGTCGTGCACTTCGCCGGCCAGCAGCATGCGCGCCAACTGGTCGCCGACTTCGGTTTGTACCAAACGACGCAGCGGGCGAGCGCCATACGCCGGGTCGTAACCGGTGTTGGCGAGCCAATCGCGCGCCGAATCGGTAACATCCAGCTTGATGCGGCGATCCGCCAAGCGGGCCGAAACCTGCGCCACCTGAATGTCCACGATGCCGCCGAGCTCTTCGCGCGTAAGCGGGTGGAACATAACCAGTTCATCCAAGCGGTTGATGAATTCCGGCTTGAACTGCATATGCACGGCGTCCATCACGGCCTTCTTCTTGGCTTCGTCATCCAGTTCGGTGTTCACCAGGAACTGCGAGCCAAGGTTGGAGGTCATGATCAGAATCGTGTTCTTGAAGTCCACGGTCCTGCCCTGCCCGTCGGTCAAACGGCCGTCGTCGAGCACCTGCAACAGCACGTCGAATACTTCAGGATTAGCCTTTTCAACCTCATCGAACAGCACCACCGAATATGGGCGGCGACGCACGGCCTCAGTCAGCTGACCACCCTCCTCATAGCCGATGTAGCCTGGCGCAGCACCGATCAGACGAGACACAGAGGCCTTCTCCATGTACTCGCTCATGTCAATGCGCACCATGGCCTTTTCATCGTCGAACAGGAAGTCGGCGAGCGCCTTGGCGAGCTCGGTCTTGCCCACGCCGGTGGGGCCGAGGAACAGGAACGAGCCGGTTGGGCG
>OGPO01001284.1_pt1 | contig 16578 bp, 9 predicted proteins | sample 1553041 | NCBI WGS metagenome assembly OGPO01 (sample SAMEA2580281, study PRJEB22360) | human gut metagenome | biome: human gut; feature: human-associated habitat; material: faeces | place: Denmark | collected 2008/2010 | reverse complement strand
GGTTGAGGCTGCTGAGGCAGCTGCCGCTGCTAGTGCTAGCAGTGCTAGAAACACTACACGTTTAGTGAAGCCTGGTGCTTTAGTAGTATTTTTATTAAAGAACTACATTGATCGTGAAGACGATAAGGTTTTATTTGAGTCCTTAATCCGTCAAGAGCGTGAAGTTGAGGAATTCTGCCGTCGTCTATTCTTACGTTTAGTAGTAGACCAGGACGCAGGATATGCTTATGTACGTTCCTTAACTGATGAAGAATTGCCTACTGATGCAGGCCAAAGACCTCCTCAGCTATTAAGCAAGCGACCATTACCGTTTTATGAGAGCTTTATGCTTATCATCTTACGCCAAAGACTATTAGAGTTTGATATGTCAGGACAATTTGGTCGTTTAGTATTAGAGCGCTCTGAGATTATTTCTTTAGTAAAAACCTTTGTACATAACATTACCAATGAGAAGCGTTTAGACGATAGCTTAAACAAGGCCATTGATAACTTATGTTCTTTAGGTTTATTAGGTAAGAACAATTCTGGTAATAGTGCCAGAAAGGAAAATAAGCTCTTAGATCGTATTGAGATTAAGCGCATTATTAGTGTGATTGTTACCCCTGAAATTCTCAAGCAAGCTGATGACTTGTTAGACAGCTATGTTAAGCACATTCAAGATGGTGGTCGTGCTAAGAATCGCCTTACTACCGAAAATGATGCTGCTTATGACTTTGGCTCTTTAGAGGACTAGTACAGGTTTTATTTATGCAAGATCAATCTTTAATTGGTGATGAGCCTATGGCTAAGTCTAATATGGGGGCATTAGAGCTTGATTTTAGCTCTAATGAAGCAATTGAGATTCAAAAGGCAAATGAATCCCATACCACTAGCGAAGGCGGTGATGGTGCTAGCGATAGTGCCAGTGCCAGCGCTGGTGCTGATGCTACTAAGATGGTAGAGCAGGAGAGTGCTCAGGAGCAGGGTGTTGCGGATGCTGCTGATGCAGCAGGGGCCGCTGTGGCTGCTGGGGCCACTGAGGCCGCAGTAGCTGCAGCAGGGGCTGCTGAGCAGAAGGGCAGTGAACAGATGGTTGAGGTTGGAAGTGATAGCTTGCTTGAGATTGCAGATGGGCAAGATGTACTTTCTTTATCTCAAGAGGAAATTGAGCGTTTTGCTCGTCGCCCTGTTAATGTCGATGGCTTTAGATTAGAGCGTGTTGATGTTTATAACTGGGGTAGCTTTAATAATAACGTTAAGACTGTATATTTTGGTGGTCAAAATGTACTTATGACTGGTGATAACGGCGCTGGTAAGTCTTCTATTATTGATGCTATCACCGTATTGTTATATGACGTAAAGAAGATTACTTTTAACCAGGCAGCAGGTGCTGAGAAGGGTGAACGTAATCTGGCATCTTATGTGTTAGGTCTTTATAAGAACGACAATAGCTCTGGCGTTAAGACTGAGCTGGGTTTACGTTCTAAAGATAAAGCAGTATTAACCATTATCATGGCATCTTTCTACAACCAAAAGTTAGATGAGCATGTAGTGTTAATTCAGTGCTTGGTCATGATGAAGCCTAAGACCAGCCCTTCACGTTATTACTTTATTGCCAATAAAGACTTTAACTTACAGCAAGATATCTTGCCTGTTAAGGATATTCGTGAGCTTGGTGCAAAGCTTAAGAAGCTCGGTGCTACTCGTTTTGACCAATTTGGTGAGTACTATAGCCAGATGCAGCGCCTCTTTGGTATTGAGAATACCAAAGTTTTAGACCTGTTCTATAAGACCATTTCCATGAAGTCAATTAGCAATATTTCTGACTTCGTACGCAAGCAAATGCTTGAGGACTTTAATGGTGATGAGTTAGTAGAGCAATTAGTTGAGCGTTTTAATGACCTTGATGCCTCCTACAAGAGCGTAGAGGAGGCTAAAAAGCAGGTTGAAGCTCTAGAGCCTATTTGTCAAAAGGGTGAAGAGTATAAGAGCATCCAATCTCAAATTGAGTTTTTACAAAAGTGTGATGCTGGCGCTCCTCCATACCTTTACAAGAAAAAGTCTGAGTTCTTACAAGTAGAGATTGAAAAGAGCCAAGAGCGTATTGCTCAGCTTAACAGTGAGACTCAAACTATCAATGCTGATCTTGAGCGCCTTGATAATCAAATTATTGAGGCTAAATCAGAATTAGAGCAGCAAGGTGGTCACCGCTTAGATAGCTTAAATCAGGATTTAAAGCAATATCAGGCTGATAGAGAGCGTATCCATAACGCTTATGAGAAGTTTAGCCGCTTATTAGCTCAGGTAGGTATGCCTCCTGTTGATACTCAACAGAAGTTTAGTAAGTTACATACTGATCTTAATGCTCTGCATAACAATTTAGATGAAAAGTTAAATAGCTTTGAGAATCATACTGCTGAAAGAACAGTGGAGCTCGATAAGCTAACTAGCCGTCTTAATGAGTTAGGCACTGAGATTAGCTCTTTAGTTAATAGAAAGAACAATATCCCTGCACGTTATATTGATATTCGTAAAGAGATTGTTTCCCATATTGGCTGTAAAGAGAGTGACTTGCCTTTTGCTGGTGAGTTAATGCAAATCAAGGCCGAGGAAAAGGCGAAGTGGGAATTAGCTATTGAAAAGGTCTTACATAGCTTTGCTATTTCCATGTTGGTACCTGAGCAATACTATCGTGCTGTAACTGAGTATGTTAATAAGCACGATTTAGGCATGCGCTTGGTATTCTTCCGTATTAAAGAGAATGACTTTAATAACAAGAATACTATCAACACTTCCTTGGGTTCTCAGTTTGCAGGTCAGCTTAATGGTTTTGGCCGTCGCAGTGGTTCTGAAACTTTACCAAGAAAGATCGAGATTAAAAACGATCCTACTTTCCAAAATTATTTAAGACAGTTTTTAGAGCGCTCTTATAACTTTGTTTGTACCGAAGATCTTGATGAGTATCGTCAAGAGCGTATGGCTTTAACCCCATCAGGTATGAACAAGACTGGTGGTCGTAACGAAAAGGACGATAGACGTAGCCGTACAGGCAATGATTATGTCTTAGGTTGGACTAACGAAGATAAGATTAAGTTATTAAAGAGCGAGTTTAGCGCACTTAATACTCAGCATATTACTGCCAAAGAGGCTCTTAAGAACTTAAGACAGGAACGTGCTACTATCTCTAATCAGATTACTGTCATCAAGAACTTACAAGATTATCAGTCTTACAACCAGATTGATTATCAAAGCATTGATGAGCGTATTGCCCGTGTTAGGGATGAAATTGCTGAATTGCAGCGTACCAATGATGTATTTGCTACCTTGCAAAAGCGCTTAGAGCAATACAACCAAGATCGTACTATCTTACGTGAGCGTCTCCAGACCAACGCCAAAGATTTAGGCCAGGTGCAATCTCGTAATGAGACCAATGTGCGTGAATTTCAAAACGCCATGGACTTATCTGAGCCTGTTAAGTTCTTAAGCGACAACATTAAGCACGGTGTTGAAAAGTTAATTGAAAATGCCTTAAGACGTCTTCGTCACTCTACCTTAGAGTATGAGTATATTGACGTAGTGATGTCTGAGGTACAAAACAACTTAAAGCAAGAAATTGGTAAGCTTAAGTCCAATGAGTCTAGCATTGCTCAAGAGCTGGTTAATATGCAAAGCCGCTTTAGCCAGACCTTTGTTGTGGCTGCTAGAAATCTTGATGCTTCTCGTGCTGCTGCCTGGGAAGACTTTAAGGTCTTCTTAGATAAGTTAATGACTGATGATTTACCACGCTTTGTTGATGCCTTTAAGGACAAGCTCAATCGTGAGACCATTGATCAGCTCGGTACTTTAAATGCAGCTTTAATTACTCATTGCCGCAAGATCAAAGAGCGTATTGCTGATATTAATATCATCATGAAGGATGTGGACTTCAATGTGGATCGTTATATCCAAATGGAGGCCCGTGAAAATCCTGATGTAGAAATTAAGCAATTTAGAATTGACCTACGTAACTGCACTAGCACCTCTAATGCTGATGGTAGCTTAGAAAATGCTGAAAGCCGATTCTATCAGGTTAAAGCCTTGATTGACCGCTTTAAGGGTGAAGTTAACGGTGCTGATATTGATCGCCGCTGGAGAAATAAGGTTACCGATGTTAAGCAGTGGTTCGATTTTGCAGCCTCTGAGCATAGCCGCATAGACGATAGCCAAACTGATTACTATGAGGATTCAGGTGGTAAGTCTGGTGGTCAGAAAGAAAAGCTTGCTTATACAGTATTAGCTTCTTCTATTGCTTATCAGTATCGCTCTAAAGCCCGTCAAAAGGGTGGTCTATTAGTTAATAGCGCACTTGATAGTGGCATGAGCGTAGATGAAGTACATGGACAGCAAGATAATTCTTCATTATCTTATAACTACGCTGATCGTTCTTACCGCTTTGTAGTTATTGATGAGGCCTTTGGTCGTGGTTCTCCACAGTCTGTAGACTATGCTTTAACTTTATTTAGTAAGTTTAATTTGCAGCTGTTAATTGCTACCCCAATGCAAAAGCTCGATATTATTGAGAAGTATGTTAACCATGTAGCTTTTGTTTATCGTGATGAAGAAAGTCACGAGTCTACAGTAGTTAACTATGAGCTCGATGATTACATTATTAAGCGTAAGCTTAAAGAGCAGGTAGCAAAAGCTCCGTTCATGAGTGCTAATGCTAAGTCTCAAGGCGATGCTATTAGTGCTTTAAGTGCCGAGGAGGCAGATGAGCTCTATCAGAAGCTGGATGAGCGCATTTTAAATGAGCAAGGCAAGTTTGCAGGCCCTCGAGCCACACCAGATATTAGTGATGATGCTAAAGCCATTATTACTAAGAGTGCTACTAAGGCCAAGGGTAAAGACCAAGCTAAAGGCCAGTCAGACAGCCAAGAAAATAGCTCTGAGTTGACTCAACAGTCAATGTTAGGTTCACTCTTTAGCGATGACGATATGGTAGAGGCACAACCTCAAACTCAGTCTAAGTTAAAGGATGCTCAGGGTCATTATTTTGATGCTGAGGCTTATGCTACTAAGATTAAAGAACAGCGCAAGATTAGTGAGCAACAGCGTACTGAGGCCGCTTTATCTAAACTTGATTTCTTAGAGTCATTACATCAAGAAGCTCTAGTGGAAGATGAAAATGACGTGGTGGTAGGCGTAGTTAGTGACGAGGAAGTTGAAGTTGCTAATGTAAGTAAGCCAAAACGCTCTAAGAAAAAGAGTGAAGAGGAAGAAGAGCCTAAATATGCCCATTCTCTTGAGGACTTAATGGTCATCGAAGAAGATGAGTAGGCTCATTAAATAATAAGCAATAGGCACCTAATAAGTATTGTTAGGTGCCTAAATTTTAATAAAGCTACTAATTAGCAGCGGTTCAATAAGCATTTTGGCAGCTCTTAGCCAAACCAACTCAAGTTACAAAGCTAGCCAAGCCAATTAAGAGCAAGCTGTTTCCAGCACTAACAAGCTATGCAATCTACGCCATGCTCTGCAAAGCCAAGCTCAGTCAAGCTTTGCCATGCTTCTCCTAGCCAAGCGCATTAAAGCTAAGATTCACTTAGAGAGTGCAAACAAGGTTAAAGCTTATTAAAGCCATGCAAGCTAAGCTAATCTTAGCTTAGCTGAGAAATGCTTACGCTAAGGTGGCTAGGGCTGGTTGTCTGGGCAGGGCTTAGCTGAGCATGGAAAGTAAAGGGGCTTGATTGGTTGGCTGGGGATAGCACAAAACTTGGGAGTAAGTTTGCTTATTTGCTTATTTGTTTATTGACTGGCTGGCTATCTGACTGGCTATGGTGCTGTAGGGCTTAGTTAAGTAATGCCGATCTAGCTCTAACAAAGTAAAGCAAGGAATGGCTAAAATTAGCTCTTGTCTAAACCAAAGTTACATATAGGGCTAACTCTTAGTTTTAGTTAAGATCGGGGCATTAGGGGCTAAATAGTGAACATAAATAGCTCTTGGTTAAATGTTTGGTCTTAGTGGCTAATATTAGGTTTTAGTTAAGTAGATGGATGGAGTGCCCCTAATCAGGGCGCTAAGAGCCAAAATGTAGCAAAGTAGAGATTTTTCCTATAATCAATGGTTAAAACTGATATTTTACTTGTTTACAGTTTTATTGCTCCATTAATAGGAACACTCGTAAGCTACGATGGTAATGGTGATTAATATGTTTAAGCGATTTATTGGAGCAAGCGCTCTGTGTGCTACTTTGTTAGTGTCAGCACTTAATATTCCTAGCGCTCAGGCGGCTCATGGCAATTACAATCCTATGATGCCAAGACAGCTTAGTGCTCAGGCAGCATCTGCTGATTATACTTATGGCTATAGTATTCTCTCAGGCCATGCTATTGATACTTTAGAGGGCCCTAATCGCTATATGTGGTACTTGAATTACGATATTTTAGACCACTATGTATTGCGTCCTGTAGCTCATGGTTATGCTATGTTGCCTCGTGGGGTGCAAGATTCCATGGGTAATTTCTTTAATAATCTTTCTGAGATTAATAACGTGCCTAATAATATGTTAGTAGGCCGTTTTGCAGACTCTGGTACCTCTTTAGCCCGCTTAGTGATTAACAGTACTATAGGCATATTAGGATTTTTTGATGTCTCCTCTCATATTGGCCTTAAGTACACTCCTATGGCCATGACTACAGTATTAGGCAAAGGCAAGGTTGAGCAAGGCCCATTTATAATGGTGCCTTTTTATGGTCCAACTACAGCACGTGATATCCATGGTGATACTATTGATGGTTTACCTTTCTACGCTCTTTCTTGGCCTGTAACTGTGGGTAAATTTGTCCTTGAGGGTGTTCATAACCGTGCTCAACTAATTGATCAAGAATCAGTAGTTGATAATGCTGTGGATCCATACATTCAAACTCGTGATGTGTATTTAATGTATGGAGAAAACAAGGTTAATCCTATTGCCGAAGGCGAGGTCGAAAGTAGCGACGACTTTGATGAAAGCCTGTTAGATGAAATTGACGGCTAATAATTACTAATGCCCCCTAAGAGAATGCTCTTAGGGGCTTTATTTATCTGTTAGATCCTAAAAGTTGAGGAGAGCTCTTAGTGGGAGCTACTAATCAAAAAGATAAAAATGTCCTATCCAAAGTTCAATTAGACGAGCTAAGAGGACAAATTGATGCTATTGATGATGAAATTGCTTGTCTTATTCAAGCAAGAATGGCCTTGGTGAGTTCAGCTGCTTCTTTAAAGTCAGTATCTGGCGAGGGAGCGGTAAGTCCTGTGCGTGAAAAAAGTATTTTAGAGCATGGTGCCTTTCTCGAGCAAAAATACCACTTGCCAGCTTCTTTAATGCAAGACTTACAAAGACGTATTTTACGTGAGTCTTATGTACAAAAAGGCTCAGGTGCTTTTGCTCAAGCTCATATTTACCCTGCAACAGTTAGCTCCGACCAAGTAATGGTTTTTGATAAGGCCCATACTGAGCATAATTTTAAAGTTTGTATCGTCGGTGGCAAAGGCGCTATGGGTCGCTTTTTTGCCCGTTATTTAGCTGCTGCCTCTTATGAAGTCAGTATAGTAGATGTGGATGACTATACTGTAGATTTGGATGGGCAAAGTGTTAGTGATATTAAGCTTTCTAAAGCTGCTTACTACTTATCTCAAGCCCAATGGTGCATAGTTAGTGTGCCTATTGATGTTACTGTAGCTGTTATCAATAAAGTAGCACCTTTACTTAAGAGTGATTGTGTTTTAAGCGATTTTACCTCTGTTAAAAGTGACATTATGCAAGCTATGTTAGGCTGTCATAAGGGCCCTGTAATGGGCTTGCACCCAATGTTTGGCCCTGATACTTTTTCTTTGGTAAAGCAGGTAGTAGTAGCTGTTTTAGGTAGAGACAATGAGCGCTGTGCTTTTATTGTGGAGCAATTAAAGCTCTTTGGTGCTCGAGTAGTAGAATGCTCAGCTCAAGAGCATGATGATGCCATGAGAGTTATTCAGGCATTGCGTCACTTTACTACCATTGCCTATGGTAATTTTTTAAAAGAAAGTTTTGGAGCTAAAAAGGACAATTCCTTTATTGAAAGACTATTAGAGCTAAGCTCTCCTATTTATCGTCTAGAATTGATGATGGTAGGCCGTCTGTTTGCCCAAGATCCACGCTTATATTGTGAAATTATTAGCTCCTCACCTAAGAATTTTGAGTTAATTGAGCGTTATGTTTCTTGTGCCCAACAATGTTTAGATAAGCTCAAAAATGATGACAAAGTAGGCTTTGTGCAAGACTTTAACGATACCACCCAATTTTTTGGAGAGTTTGCTAAACTCTTTTTACAAGAAAGTGGAGCCATCTTAGCTTTGGTACAAGATACATATCATATTTAGCCCAAGCCATAAGCGCGATTTTTACTAATGCCAATGCCCATGCCCCTGGCATGGCCTTGCACGGCCTATGACCCATGGCTTATGCTCTGGTCTTGGCTCAACACCTGCGGCCAGCAGCCCAAGGCTCATGGCCCTGGCCACGGCTCTGGCCCAGAGCCCCTTGGCTGGACATGGGCTTAGGTTAAAGCTTGGGTAAAAAAGAGTTATGCTTTTGAATGAGCACTATTAGGGAAGATTAAGATAGGGGACTGTTGATATCTCAAGATAGAGACATCAGCATTGGGGATTTAGCTTAATCATTGTGTTAAGATTTGTTGGGTTTTTTCTTTAGAATTTAGCTTTTGCAAAGGAAGTTGCCATGTTTAATTTGGCTTTGCTAAAAAAGATTTTATTTTGGTCTCTAGTAATTTTAGCGGTATGCTCACTGCTCCTGGTAGCACAAATTAAGGTCGCAACTTATCTTTATGACAGCAAATTAGATAGTGTGTTGGATAAGATTGAGCGCAAAGTGCCAGGACTATCTTTGCAATACACTCCAGGTGAGGATAGCTTTACTGCTCGTCAGGGTAGATTGTTCTATCAATTGCCATTAAAGAAGGGTAATAACTTAGGCGTAGATGCTATCTCAGGTGCCGTCGACGTACGCTTATTATTTGGCCCACTACGTATCTCAGGAGCCATGTCTAGTGTAGCTGGAGTAGGTAACTTAGAGCATATTTTAGCTCAATATAATGTAGAGCCTATTGCCTTTACAGGTGCTTTTAAGGCTACAGCTGTTAGTCCTAAAATTGAAGGCAGTGTTAAAACCGACTCCTTTTTAATGCCTACTGCTACAGGTATTTGTAAGTTAGGACAAAATGCCTTAAGTTTTCATGCTACTTCCACAGAAGATGTAGATATAGCATTTAGCTCAGCTGGTGTGGTTTGTGAGGGTGCGGAGCGCTATAACGACAAACCTAATTATCGCTTAGATTTATTAGGCTTAGATGTTAAGTTCTTGCCACGTATTATTGATAAAAAGCCCCACTTTGAAAGCTTAATTGTTAATCTTAAGCAATTAGATTTTAAGTTTTCCACTCTCTATGCTATTGGCTTTAGTCCTGATGACGAGGTAAGAGACCCATCGCTGCAAGATGCTATTTCTTTTTCTAATATTTCTACCATGATTACTTTATCTCAGCCTGATAGTGAAGGTATGGCCAAGCTATCTTTTGATAATAGTGGTAATTATGGTTTTGCTTTCCCTTACATTCGTTATGATGTGGTACAGCCTTTTTATAGCTTAGATAACTTTAAGCTATCAGGCTCTTTAGAGCGTATTTCCATTCCTAATCTATATAATGCCTCTAAAAATATCTTAAAGGGAGCTGGAGAGGAGTTTGAAACTAATAAGGTCTTTAAAGAAATTTTAAAGGGCTTTACCGATACTATTGCTATTACTATTGATAACTTTGGCTACAGCCATAAAAATCAAAGTTTTGTTATTAATGGTAAAACCTATTTAGCTTTTGATGAACATAGTCCTAAGCCAAAGATTTCACGCTTTGATTCAGAATATAAAATCGAGGCTGACAAAGTCTTAGTTGAGGAAATTGCAGGTGAGGATTACTCCAAGCCGTTAATGGCAGCTTTATCCTCAGGACAGATTACTGAGAAAAATGGCAAGTACTTCTCACTCATTAAGCTTGAAGGCAAGCAAGTTAGCATGAATAATATTCCTGTTAACGACCTAGTATCTCAAGATGACATGCTTTATGAAGAGGAGCAAAAAGCCTTACGTGAGCAGCAGGCTCAACAAAAGGCCGATGAAGCAGCATTAAAGGCCGAAATTGAAGCTGCCGCCCGTGCTCAGGACAACTTACCATCATTAGTTGAGGGCAACCTGAACTCAGAGTCCCAAGATCACCACCCAAGCTCCGATTAAAGGCTAGCGCCACCCCACTAGTTGGACTGCAAAGAGCAGGCGTGGCCAGCAAGCGCTGCCTACTTGCCTGCTGAGGCAATCTAGAGCTGCCTGCTAGTGTCGTCTGCTTGACTAAGGCCATCTAGCTATGGGGCTACACTTGCTGCAGCCAGGCAAGCATGGCGCAAGAGGGCGGTCTTAGTAAGTTTGCAAGATGGCCATATGGTGGCCATATGGCCAGAAGGCATTACGGTTGTGTGGCGTGAGGTGAGGTCGATTGGGAATTATGGCTAAGCTGGTTTGCTTAGCCTTATAAGAATATGAAAAAGGGAAGCTTATGCTTCCCTTATGGCTATTAGCTATTTCTTATGTTTTTAAGGTTGAGAATGAAACTTTGTTTCTTCTTAAAGGAAATAAACATAAAGACAAACATTACTAGCACTAAAATACCAGCAGTGAGCATTTGACCTACTAAAGGTGATGGGATCACTCCTTGTTGAGTGAGGCTCATAATGCATGGAATAGTAATAAATAAGAAGCAAATTAAGAGTACACGAATATAGCGTACCATGGCCTCGTTAGGGCTATTGCGACGAGCAACTTTAGTTGGAATAGTTAGTCCTTGACCTGGCTCTTGCTTATATTTAGGGCCATCAATAATGGCAGGACGAGCAGTATAACGGAATAAAGCTGCTTTAACGCCTGGTCTGGTTACCACTTCAAGCTTTAAATCTAATAAGCCATTAGCATGGCACTCAATAGCTTTTTCAATTAAGGCAGCACGGCATTCTCGCTCAAAGCCACCCTCAGCTGCGATTAAGTAATTACGATCTTCTTTGATAATTTCATGCTCAGGAAAAACGTTCTTAGTAGTAAGAGCAACTTTTTCATTATGCAGGTTTAAAGCTTCAATCTTAGTTAAGTTAGCATTGCCTGGACTAAAGAATGATGGCTTTTTCATAGCATCAAACTCACAGTCAGCGCCTACAGCTAGCGCCTCATCATTAGCAAAGCCCTCTAATGAGCTACGATAGGTTTCAGATAATTCGCTGTTATAAAGATCGCAATAGCCTTTATCTTTATTAATAGCAATGATAGTGCCTTTCATGAAAAAACTCCTTTTTGAATAATAAGATTATAGCATGCACCTATCTTAGGTGAGTGAGGATACAAAAAGCAGCCTCTTATTGAAAGCTGTTTAAGGCCAACAGTATAGCCATAAATTCGATTTAATCTGCAAAGCAGTAATACCAGAAACAGCCATGATGGCCAGTGCCGCAGCATAGCTGGGCGCTGATACGTTCTTTTGTGCTACAAGCTTGGTATGGGTAAGTATGGGGATAAAACAATATTCTTGAGATTGTAGTGGTAGGGGCATTATAATTTTTGTCTTTACTGAGGCATTAGTTTACATAGTTAACTAGGGCACTCAAAACGCATTTTATGGGAACTGCTGGGCATTTAGTGTTATGAGATTACTATCCTTATTTTCTGGCTGTGGTGGTATGGACATAGGTTTTGAGGGAGGTTTTTGGTGCCTAAAAAAATCTATTAACTCAGCTATGCACCACGATTGGATCACAAAGACTAATGGTTCTTGGGTGAAGCTTGCTAAAACTAACTTTGAGACTGTCTTTGCTAATGATATTAATCCCTATGCTAAAGCAGCATGGGTCTCTTACTTTGAGCCTTTTAGAGCAAATGCTAATGAAATTTACCATTTGAATAGTATAGTTGACTTGGTAAAGAGCTATCAGCAAGGACAATTTAGCTTTCCTGATAATATTGATATGGTTACTGGCGGCTTCCCTTGTCAGGACTTTTCAGTAGCTGGTAAAAGACGTGGCTTTAACTCTCATAAAAGTCATTTAGGTGGGTTGTTAGATAAGGATGAGCCTACAGAGGAGAGCCGTGGTAAGCTTTATATGTGGCTAAGGGAAGTGATTTCCATTACTCAGCCTAAAATGTTTATAGCTGAAAATGTCAAAGGACTAACCAATCTTGATAATGTTAAAGATATTATTGAGCATGACTTTGCCAGTGCAGCTAATGGTGGCTATCTTATTGTGCCCTCAAAAGTTTTATATGCCCCTGACTATGGCGTTCCCCAATCTCGTGAGCGTGTATTCTTTATAGGCTTTAAAAAAAGTGCCTTAACTAAAGAGGCTCTTTATGCCCTAAGTCAAGAAAGCATTGATCCTAAATACGATCCTTATCCTCTTAAAACTCATAGTGCTAAGGGGGATGTAAATTTTAATCACCTGGAGCCTATAGTAACTTGTAAAGATGCCTTTATTGACTTAAAGGAACCAGATTGCAGTGATGATCCTAGCCAACAAAAATACTCTAAGGCAAAATTTATGGGTAGCCACTGCCAAGGTCAGACTGAGGTTAAATTACATGATGTAGGGCCTACTATCAGATCAGAGCATCATGGCAATATTGAGTATCGACGCTTAAGTAGTGAGCATGGTGGTACTAATAGTCAGGAGCTGTTAGCTGGTTTACCTGAGCGACGACTGACTGTGAGGGAATGTGCTCGTATACAAACCTTTCCTAATGATTACCAATTTATTTTAGGGAAAACTGCCACCAATGTAGCTGTATCAGCTAGCAATGCTTATAAAATTATTGGCAATGCTGTGCCTTGTGTCTTAGCCTATCATCTGGCTAAAAATCTAGAGGCTAAATGGCCTTTATACTTTAAGGTTTAGTTATCAAGATAATGGCGAAAACCACTGTGCTTGCCGTGGGGAGATTTTATTATGCAAGCTATTAGTCAAGCTCACATATTGGCTTTTGCTAGCCTCATGGCTCGCACTGATGAGTTTTTAAATGCTGATGCTAAGATGCGTCCTGAGTACTACCAGGGGCGAGGTGGTCGTCTCTTAGAGGACGATGTTTGCCATGCCTTGGAGTATTGCGCTCAAGGAACTCCCTTTGCTGGGCAAATCGTAAAAATCTCAGGACAAAAATTTCCTGATATTGTGGTGGCTAATTATTTTGGTGTGGAGGTTAAAAGCACCAAAGATAATAATTGGACATCAGTAGGTTCTAGCATTTTAGAATCTTCTCGAGTAAGTGGAGTAGAGCTAATTTATCTTACTTTTGGCAAACTAGGCGGAACGGTTAGTTTTATCTCTCGCCCTTATGAGCAGTGTTTATCAGGCATTGCCGTCACTCATATGCCTCGCTATCTAATCAATATGCAATTGACTTTAGGTAATACTATCTTTGATGAGATGGGGCTGAGCTATGAGCAGTTGCGTCATTTAGATAATCCTATTGCCCCAGTTTCTAATTTTTATCGTTCCCGTTTAGCTCCTGGTGAGAGTCTATGGTGGGCAGGTTCTAATGCCGATGAAACAGTATTAGATAAGATTAGATTATGGCGTAATGTGCCACTAGAACTTAAAAAGCTATTTAAGAGTTATGCTCTTGTTAATTTCCCTCAAATTGTTGGTGGCAACTATGATGAGTATGGGTTGTTTTTGGCTTCACAAGGTGTAGTTGATAGCCACTTAAGAGATCAATTTTCCTCAGGTGGCCAAACGGCAATCACGCTTAGCGATGGTTCTTTAATTAAATTACCTGCGGTATTTAGACGTATTTTTGAGCTAATCGATACTATTGTGCTGACCTTAGCCCAAGAGGATCCTAAACTCTTTAATGCCAGCCTGAGCCTAAGCTCAGCTCTCAATACTGAGCTCATTAGCGCTCGTATCAACCAATGGCTCGCTAGCATTATTAAATATAGCAGCATACCAACACTTGATTCCAATATCATCTATGACTTAATAAGTAGAGCCATTGCCTCTAGCCCTAATTACCTTGCTCTTACTAGTCAAAATCATCCCTCTTCTTACTAGCAATTGAGTTAAACTAATTTATCTTTAACAGATAGCTAAGGTTATTTTTCGCTGCGCCATATTCACCATCTTGCATAAGCTTACTGTGGCTATGAATAAGCTCAAGAAGGTGGTAAGGCCAAGCTCAGGGCCTGGCTCTAAAGCCCAAGCATTAATCCTTAGATCTGCTAAGGCTAAGGCCATGGCCCAGGGCAAAGCTAAGGCTTTAGCCGTGGGCTTGCCTGGGCTTGGGCTTGCCTGGGCTTGGTGGGCTAAAATTTGGTTAATTTGTGATCAATAATAATCAGACCTATCTTTTAGCTAAGGAATTTTTAGTACACTTAGCAATATCCATTGTTTCCATATATTTATGAGGTTGGTATGCGTATTTTGCTGTTCATTGCCATGCAGGTAGCCGTGCTCGTGGTAGTTGGCATTGTCGGCTCAATTCTAATGGCTGTATTTGGCATTAAACTATCTCCAGGTGCTTATTCTGGATTATTCGTAATGTGTGCCATTTTTGGCTGTGTAGGCTCAATGATTTCTTTGTTCATGTCAAAGACCATGTGTAAAACTGCCTATGGTGTAGAGATCATTACCCAGCCTCGCAACAATGCTGAAGCTTTCTTATTAAATGAGGTTGCTTCTATGGCTCAACGTGCAGGCATTGGAATGCCTGAGGTTGGTATTTACCATTCAGCTGAGCCTAATGCTTTTGCTACAGGTGCTTCTAAGGACAATGCTTTAGTAGCTGTTTCTACAGGCTTATTAAACAATATGTCCCAAGATGAAGTAAGAGGCGTATTAGGTCATGAAATTTCCCATATCTCTAATGGCGATATGGTAACGATGACTCTGTTGCAAGGTGTGTTAAATACCTTTGTTTACTTCTTCTCCTATATTGCTGCTCAGGCCGTATCTGGCTTTATGAGCCGATCTGATAGTGAAGAGGGTTCAAGCGGTGGCAACTTCTTTGTCTTCTATTTAGTTAATAGCTTATTCCAAATTCTCTTTGGTATAGGTGCTACTTTAATCTCTATGTGGTTCTCACGTTATCGTGAGTATCGTGCCGATGCTGGTTCTGCTGACTTAGAGGGTACCCAGCGAATGATTGGTGCTTTGCAGGCTTTACAAAGAATGAAGTCTATAACTGTACAAAAAGAAGGTCAGTTCTCTGCTTTATGCATCAATGGTGGTGTGAGCGTATCTGAGCTCTTTATGAGCCACCCTCCACTTGAAAAGCGTATCGCTGCTTTAAGAGCACGTGATCGCTAATTAGTAGTTAAGAATTTTCAAATTTTTAGGGCAGCTCTGGGAGTTGCCCTTTTTTTTATGGAAAAATGGCTTAAATACAGGCTTTTGTTTATGAAAATTTATTTCATTTATAGGAATAAATGTGTGTTGAGTATAAAAGGGTAAAGAGCCCAAAAGAGCAGTAGCGGTATTTTAGCATCTAGCAAAGACATGCTTGTAATAGCCATTTTTAACTATGATCACGATCATAGTAAACTAAGATCTTAGTGTGATAGGGCTTAGGCGCATTGTTCTTAAAGAGAAAATAATTTTCGACTAAATTCACACTTTGACTAATTAGTCTGTGTATTTTGCTAGTAAGTGTAATAATCTGATAAAGCTGTCTTGTTAGTACTAACCAAAAACACTTCTAAGTAAGTAATACTAACATTGACTCTAAAATGCTTACCTAAGCTAAAAATTTGTAGTTGATGGTATTAGAAATTTACTAAGGAAGATAGGTTAGATAGGGTAATGCTTGGATATATCTGATTGCTAAATTGGATCAATATATAGTAACAATTACCTGTACAAACACACTGCTTATTAATAATTTAGTCTCCCCTTTAGATTTGGTCGCTAATAGTTTTAGTTGGTTAGTTTGTAATATTAGTCCCGTTTAGATCAGTAATAAGTCTTAGCAATTAAACAAGAAAACAGTAATTAAATTTGAGGACAAGTCTGTGAAGAATTTAAAACTTAGCGCAACTGCCATCGCTTTGGGCGCAGCTTTAACTACTTTTGGTTCTGCTGCTTTTGCTGCAGGTAATGATAAGGCTACCGCTACCAATGTAGCTTTTGCTGACTTTACACCAGTGGAGTACACCACTAAAGATAAGCCAAACGTAATCGTAATTACTATGGACGATTTAGGTTATGGCCAGCTACCTTACGACGAGAGCTCTTTTGATCCAAAGACCATGGAGAATCGTGAGCAGGTAGCAACCTTTAAGATTACTCCTGAAAAAGCTATTGAGGCTGCTAGAAATTCAACTCCAACCTTACGTACCTTAATGGATGATGGTGTACGCCTCACCCAAGGCTATGTAGCTCACGCTATGTCAGGCCCTTCACGTGCTGCTATCATGACTGCTCGTCAGCCATCTCGTTTTGGTGTATATGGTAATACTGACTCTCAAGACGGTATTCCTACCTCCGAGACCTTCTTACCTGAATTA
>OGPO01001281.1_pt1 | contig 16670 bp, 18 predicted proteins | sample 1553041 | NCBI WGS metagenome assembly OGPO01 (sample SAMEA2580281, study PRJEB22360) | human gut metagenome | biome: human gut; feature: human-associated habitat; material: faeces | place: Denmark | collected 2008/2010 | reverse complement strand
AAGACCTCATCGGCAAGGCCGAGGGCATCGACCTAACCGGTTACACCGAGGAGTCCGTGGCTACCTTCCGCACCGCTCTGGCTGCCGCTCAGGCTGTGATGGCTGACGCCACCCTGTCCGAGGACGATCAGGCCAAGGTGGACGACGCTGTGGCCGCTCTCCAGAGCGCCATGGACGGCCTCACCGCTGGTGGCGCTCCCGAGACCACTGACAAGCCTGAGGCCACTGATAAGCCCGAGGCCACTGATAAGCCCGAGGCTACCGATAATCCCCAGACCACCCAGAAGCCCGACGCCACTCAGAAGCCTGAGGGCGAGAAGCCCGCTCAGACTGGCGACACCAACAACGTGATGGTGCCCGTGATCGTGGTGGTTGTCTGCGTGGTGGCTCTGGTGGCTGTGGTTGTGGTTGCCCGTAAGCGCAAGCACTAATTCACACCCCGCTGAGCACAAAACCTCATAGGGAACCGAACACCCCCGGACCGATTGGTCCGGGGGCGTTTTTGCGTCTGGGGATACTCCGCTGCCCCCGGTGGTTTCCAGGCCCAATGCCTCCCTTGTGTAAAGGGAGGTGGCCCGGCGTCAGCCGGGTCGGAGGGATTGACTTCCCCCAGCTATCCTATAGCAACGTAACCTGAATCAATCCCTTTTTCTCTCTTCTTTGCGCATATTCAACCAAGTCACGAGTATTTCCACAATGCTTAAGATATGCAATCAAATAATCGCTTTCATTTACCAGTTTCCGATTGGCCTGAACAATGGCCGCACGCTTGGGCACCGTTTCCATTCCAGACGGATAATATGTTCCGTCAAATCCATTCGGAGTTGAGATAGGCTGGTCGTGGGGGTGGTATGGCAAAAGCAAGTACAACTGTACTTCTGGATGCTTCTTTTTTGCCTTCTTTACCGCTCGTACCGCCATACCATCAAATGCACCGTAGTGTCCAACGGTAAAGCAAGTCACACCATATTGGCAAATATGCTGCTCCACCACCTCTTCCAGCTGTTCTTGTATGTCCTCAGATACCCTACGATGGCCAATAAAAAAGCAACTTTTCATATTGCTTCCCCTCCCAGGCAAATAATAACCGATATTGGTTAATATCATTGTAGACCGCCATCGGTTAACATGCAAGGGAAAGGGGTGTGATGGTGATGATTTCTTATGCCAGACTGTGGGATACCATGCGAAAAAAGGGCATCACCCAATACGCCCTCATCAAGCAGTACCACATCAGCCCCGCACAAATCACCCGGCTCAAGCGCAACGAGAGCGTCAGCACCCATACCATAGAAATCTTTTGCGAGATTTTGGACTGTCGGGTGGAAGATATCATGGAATACATCAAAGAAGAACGATAAACCCGCTTACAGCGCTGAAACGCTGCAAGCGGGTTACATTTTTATATAGACTTTTTGTGGTACAACATCCGGCTGGCGTTCAAAATAGCAATCACCGCCACACCCACGTCGGCAAATACCGCCTCCCACATGGTGGCCACGCCGAAAGCGCCCATGGCCAGGAACAGCCCCTTCACCCCCAGGGCAAAGACGATGTTCTCAATGACAATGGCCCGACATTTGCGGGCAATGGACATGGCAGTGAGCAGCTTGGCGGGGTCGTCGTCCATCAGCACCACGTCGGCGGCCTCAATGGCAGCGTCGGAGCCCATGGCGCCCATGGCGATGCCGATGTCTGCCCGGGACAGCACCGGGGCGTCGTTGACCCCGTCGCCCACGTAGGCCAGGGCGGTGCCTTCCGGCTTTTGATCCAGCAGCTGTTCCAACTGGTCCACCTTGTCCTGGGGCAGCAGTTGGGCGTGGACCTGGTCCAGCCCCAGCCGTTGGGCCATCTGCTCGCCCACCTCCCGGCTGTCCCCGGTGAGCATCACGGTACGCACGCCCTGGGCCTTGAGCTGGGCGATGGTTTCAGAGGCATGGTCCTTCACCTGGTCGGCAATGAGGGCAAAGCCCAGATATCGGCCCTGGGCCGCCACATGCACCACCGTCCCGGCGGGGACGTCCTGGGCGGGGGTAAAGCCATGCTGAGAGAGGAAAACTGCATTGCCCGCCAGCACCTCCACCCCGTCTACCGTGGCACAGACACCCCGGCCGGGAATCTCCTCCACGTCGGTGACGGTGTGGTCCTTCACGTCTCCCTGCCAGGCACGGCGCAGAGACTGGGCAATGGGGTGGTTGGAATGGCTCTCCGCCAGAGCCGCCCACCGCAGCAGGGGCTCCTCTTCCTCGTCCCGGACCGGATACAGCCCGGAGAGGGCAAATTTGCCCTGGGTGAGGGTTCCGGTTTTGTCAAAGACTACGGTGCGGGTCTTAGCCAGCAGCTCCAGATAGTTGCCGCCTTTCACCAGCACACCCTGCCGGGAAGCCCCGCCAATGCCACCGAAGAAAGCCATGGGGATGGAGATCACCAGTGCGCAGGGGCAGGAGATGACCAGGAAGGTGAGGGCACGGCGCACCCACTCCCCCCAGTGTCCGGTGACCAGGCCGCCCACGATGGCCAGAGCCGCAGCGCCCAGCACCACCACCGGGGTATACCAGCGGGCAAAGCGGGTGATAAAGTGCTCCGCCTTGGCCTTTTTGGCGGCAGCGTTCTCCACCAGCTCCAAAATCCGGGCCACAGTGGACTGTCCAAAGGGACGGCTGACCTCAATGTGCAACAGGCCTGTGAGGTTGACACAGCCGGAGCTCACCTCCTGGCCCTCCTCCACGTCCCGGGGCATGGACTCGCCGGTGAGGGCGGCGGTGTCCAGGGAGGAGGAGCCCTCCACCACCACACCGTCCAGGGCGATGCGCTCGCCGGGGCGCACCACCAGGGTCTCCCCCACCTGCACCTCGTCCGGGTCTACGGTGACCTCTTTGCCCTTTCGCAGCACGTGGGCGCTGTCCGGGCGAATGTCCATGAGTTGGGCAATGGAGCGGCGGGACTTGTTCACCGCCAGGCTCTGGAACAGCTCTCCCACCTGGTAGAACAGCATAACCCCCACCGCCTCGGCGTACTCACCCAGCACCAGAGCGCCCAGGGTGGCCACGCACATGAGGAAGTTTTCGTCAAAAATCTTGCCGTGGGCGATGTTGCAAATGGCCTCCCACAGCACATCCCACCCCACCACAAAGTAGGGGATGAGGAAGATGGGCAGCCGCCACAGCCCCCACGCCTGGGGGGTGAGCACCGCCGCAATGAGCAATACGCCCGCCACGAGGATGCGGGCCAAGGTCTGTTTATGCCGTCTGGTCATGGCTGTTCACATCCTCACTTGACAATGCGGCAGTGACGCTCCACTCGGGAGATGCACTTCTGGGCCTCCGTCACGATCTCATCAAAGCGGCCGTCCTCCGCCTCCAGGGTCAACTTCTGGGTCATGAAGCTGATGGAAACACTGTGTACCCCGGGCAGTTTTCCGATGGCCTCTTCCATCTTGCGGGCGCAGTTGGCGCAGTCCAGTTCTTCCAGTTTGAATACCTTTTTCATACCATTACCCCCTGTTATTCCATAATATGTTCCATGCCCTGGGCGATGATCTTGCGCACGTGGTCATCGGCCAAGGAGTAATACACCGTTTTCCCCTCCCGGCGGGGCTTCACCAGCCGTCCACCCTTGAGGATACGCAGCTGGTGGGATACCGCCGACTGGGTCAGCCCCAGCAGCTGGGCCATGTGGCACACGCACAGCTCCGACTCAAAGAGGGCGTACAAAATCTTCATGCGGGTGGAGTCGCCAAAGAGCTTGAACAGCTCCGCCACATCGTACAAACACTCGTCGGTGGGCATCATCTCCTCCACCTGCTCCATGTTGTGGCCGTGGCAGCAGGTTTCCTCCTCCAGTTTTTTTCTGTCCTGGTCCATGTCTGCTCCTCCTTTCGAACAACATATGAACATCTGCTCATATATTAGCACATTCAAGTATGGGTGTCAATGGGGCTGGGAGGAAAAATACAACGGATGCAGAGTTAAACCTGCATCCGTTGTTTGTACGTTCTATGGGCTCTCTATTCCAGCCCTCCGGCCTGGGAGTTCATGTATCTGTCAGGCCCAAAGGCACCTCGGTACAAGGGGAGCTGTCTGCCGTCAGGTAGACGATGTGGTGTTCTTCTAACCACACATGGTTTAGGCTTGCCAGCCTGGCGGGGACGCTTCCCGCTGGGGGTACCTTTTGACCGGGCAAAAGGTACCAAAACCCGCTTAGGGCGTTCCCCCCTAAGGACCTCCCTTGGGTACAAGGCTGGACCTGCGTCAAGCCTAGGTTCGGCCCGTTACCCTTGCTGTGGCTCCTGGTACTGCCACCACACCAGGTTACCCTGGGCAGCTGGCCCTATGGCTGGGTGCTTTCCATCTCCGGGCCTGCCCTGGTACAGCGGCGTTCCCGCCGCCGGGATCCTGGCTTCCGGTCGCTGGGAACAGCGGCTCACCAGGGTAAGGCCCTGGAGGTAGAAGTTTATTTGCCATAGAAGCTGAAACTTACAATAGGATTGCCGTGCCATCTATGTGACCTCACCAAGCCAAGGGCCGAACAGAGGAAGGTGCACCCTCCACCAGTACCGCGGGGTGGATTCCACAAGGCGGGGGAAGGCCCCGCCTTTGGTGGGTCTTTGGTGACTTTCTGCCCAGTCAGAAAGTTACCCCAGCGGAGCGTCCCCGGCTGGGGCGCTGGTTTGCGCCTGAGAAATCGGAGAAGGTCAAGCCCTCCGTCATGGCTGCGCCATGCCCCCTTGACCCAAGGAAGGCTTCCCTCCTGTATCTGGAAAAAGAGCATACAAGGTGTTTCACGTGAAACACCTATTTTTTCTTACACTGTGGTGGTTGAAAAAATCCTCACAAAACGGTATAATCAAACTCAGTTCTGTTTATCCTTTGAATGAAAAAAGGCGGGTTGTGTTATGTCAAAAGCCATTGCCATTGTTAACCAAAAAGGCGGTGTTGGAAAGACCACCACCTGTGTCAATCTGGCCGCGGCTCTGGGTCAACAGGGCCACAAGGTGCTGGTGTGCGACTTCGACCCCCAGGGCAACGCCACCTCCGGGTTCGGTGTGGACAAGTCCCACTCCCCCAGCGTGTACGACGTTCTGCTGGGCAACGCCCCCATGTCCAAGGCCATTGTGTCCACCACCTGGGCGGACGTGGTGCCCTCCAACAAGGCCCTGTCCGGCGCCACCGTGGAGCTCATCGGTATGGACCGTCGGGAGTATCGGCTGAAGGACGCCCTGGAGGAAGTGAAGGACAACTACGACTATATCTTCATCGACTGCCCCCCTTCCCTGGAACTGCTCACCCTGGACTCCCTGTGCGCCGCCGACACCCTGCTGGTGCCCGTCCAGTGCGAGTACTACGCCCTGGAAGGTCTCAGCGATCTGATGTACACCGTGCGTCTGGCCAAGCGCTCCCTGAACCCCAACCTGGATTTGGAGGGCGTGGTGCTCACCATGTACGACGGGCGCACCAACCTGTCCATGCAGGTGGCGGAGGAGGTCAAGCGGTACTTCCCCGGCAAGGTGTACGCCAGTGTCATTCCCCGCAATGTGCGCCTCTCCGAGTCCCCCAGCCACGGCAAGCCGGTGCTGGCCTACGACAAGTGGTCCCGAGGCGCCGAGGCCTACGAGGCCCTGGCGGAGGAGTTTCACAACAAGAACAAAGCCTGATGTTTCACGTGAAACATCCCATGAAATAGAAAGGAAGGGATAGCCACATGGCAAAAGTCAAAGGCGGCTTAGGCCGGGGCCTGGGCGCCCTCATGGGGGACGCCGCCCTCCAGACCCAAGAGGCGGGCTCGGTCCAGCTGCCCATCTCCCAGGTGGAGCCGGGCCTGAACCAGCCCCGGAAGCGGTTTGACGAGGAGTCCCTGGCCGACCTGGCGGACTCCATCCGGGAGCATGGCATCATCCAGCCCCTCACCGTCCGCCGACTCTCCACCGGATACTATCAGATCATCGCCGGGGAACGCCGCTGGCGGGCCGCCAAGCAGGCGGGCCTCAGCGAGGTGCCGGTGGTCATCATCGAGGCCGACGACCGCAAGGTCATGGAACTGGGCCTCATTGAGAACCTCCAGCGGGAGGACCTGAACCCCATGGAAGAAGCGGAGGGGTATCTGGTGCTGCTCACCGACTACGGCCTGACCCAGGAGGAGGTGGCCCGGCGGATGGGCAAGTCCCGTCCCGCCATCGCCAACGCCCTGCGCCTCACCTCCCTCCCCCCAGCCGTCCGGGAACAGCTGGCCCAGGGCATCCTGTCCGCCGGACATGGCCGGGCGGTGCTCATGGTGGAGGGCGAGCAGGCCCAGACTGCCTTTGGCGCCTGGATTGCCGAACAGGGACTGTCGGTGCGTCAGGCGGAGGCCGCCGCCAAGCATTTCACCCTGGAGCCCAAGGTAAAGAAGGAGAAGCCCACCAACGAAAACCAGATGTATATCGACCAGGCCCAGCAGCAGCTGGCCAGCCATCTGGGCCGCAAGGTGAAGATCACCAACGGCAAGAAGAAGGGCCGTCTGGAGCTGGAGTTCTACAATGTGGACGATCTGAACAACCTGCTGGAGCAGCTCCAGCAGCTGCCCCACATGGAGCACACCCAGGAGTAATACCAGCCCAAACGCCTCCCTTGTGCAAAGGGAGGTGGCACGGCTTCTCCTGGGCGCGCGGAAAAAAGGCGGGGACGGAGGGATTGTCTGCTGCACGGACACGTCAACCCCTCAGTCAGCCTAGCAGCTGACAGCTCCCCTTACACAGGGGAGCCTTCCAGCTTTCTCAAAATACACCTGACAAAGGAGAAAAAGAGACCATGTTAGACATTAAGTTTATCCGGGAAAACCCCGACGTTGTCAAAGAGAACATCAAGAAGAAGTTCCAGGACGCCAAGCTGCCCCTGGTGGACCAGGTCATCGAGCTGGACCGCCAGAACCGGGACGCCATGACCGAGGCCAACAACCTGCGGGCCTCCCGCAACTCCCTGTCCAAGCAGATCGGCATGCTCATGGGCCAGGCCAAGAAGGCCCCCTCCAAGCTGGAGGAGGCCGAGGCCGTCAAGGCCCAGGTGAAGGCCAACGCCGACCGCCTGGCCGAGCTGGAGGAACTGGAGGGCAAGCTGGCGGTGGAGATTCGCTCCATCCTGCTGAAGATTCCCAACATCATTGACCCCTCCGTGCCCATCGGCGAGAGCGACGAGTTCAATGTGGAGGTGGAGCGGTTCGGCGAGCCCGCCACCCCCGACTTCGAGGTGCCCTACCACACCGCCATCATGGAGTCCTTTGACGGCATTGACCTGGACTCCGCTGGCCGTGTGTCCGGCAACGGCTTCTATTACCTCATGGGCGACATTGCCCGCCTGCACTCCGCTGTGCTGGCCTACGCCCGGGACTTCATGATCAACAAGGGCTTCACCTACTGCGTGCCTCCCTTCATGATCCACGGCAACGTGGTGGAGGGCGTCATGAGCCAGACCGAGATGGACGCCATGATGTACAAGATTGAGGGCGAGGACCTATACCTCATCGGCACCAGCGAGCACTCCATGATTGGCAAGTTCATCGACCAGATCATCCCTGAGTCCTCCCTGCCCTACACCCTCACCTCCTACTCCCCCTGCTTCCGCAAGGAGAAGGGCGCCCACGGCATTGAGGAGCGCGGCGTGTACCGCATCCATCAGTTTGAGAAGCAGGAGATGGTGGTGGTGTGCAAGCCCGAGGAGTCCATGGAGTGGTACGAGAAGATGTGGCGCTACTCCGTGGAGCTGTTCCGCTCTCTGGACATCCCCGTCCGTCAGCTGGAGTGCTGCTCCGGCGACCTGGCCGACCTGAAGGTGAAGTCCTGTGACATTGAGGCCTGGTCTCCCCGTCAGCAGAAGTACTTCGAGGTGTGCTCCTGCTCCAACCTGGGCGACGCTCAGGCCCGCCGCCTGAAGATGCGGGTCAAGGGTGAGAACGGCATGTACCTGCCCCACACCCTGAACAACACCGTGGTAGCTCCTCCCCGTATGCTCATTGCCTTCCTGGAGAACAACCTCCAGGCCGACGGCTCCGTCACCATCCCCGCGCCTCTGCGCCCCTACATGGGCGGCCAGACCGTGCTCACCCCCAAGCACTGAGATACCATACGAGGTAAATACAGATGAAAGCCTTTATTCGGGAATTCAAGACCTTCTTGAACCGGGGCAACGTGCTGGACCTGGCGGTGGGCGTCATCATCGGCGGCGCCTTCAAGTCCATCACCGACTCCCTCACCAACGACATCCTCATGCCCCTGCTGGGGCTGCTGGTCAATCGGGTGTCCTTCTCCGATCTGACCCTCACCCTGGGCTCCGCCACCATCGCCTATGGCAGCTTTATTGAGGCGGTGCTCAACTTCATCATCATGGCCTTCGCCGTATTCTGCCTGGTGAAAGGCTTCAACCGCCTCCACCGGAAAAAGGAGGAGGCCGCCCCCGCTCCCAAGCCCTCCAAGGAGGAACTGCTGCTCACCGAGATCCGCGATCTGCTGAAGGAGGGCAAGTAATGGAGGAGCAAGAACCGAGCTACACCCCCGCCTCCTTTGAAAAGCGGGTGGCGGCCTGGATTGGCATTGGGTACATGCTCATGCTCATTGCCCTCATCACCTACACCATCGCCACCGCCCGCACCCTCCCCGGCACCGCCCCCCTGCTGGTGGTGCCCGTGGGAATTGGCGTGCCCTTCATCGCCGTCCACCGCCAGCGCCAGGGCACGGCCCCCGGCGGCCTGGTGGGCACCATTCTCATCTGTGTGGTGTGCCTGGTGGCGGTGGTGCTGGGGCTTTGGCTGGGCGTGCCCGCCCTCATCGCCAACGTCACCACACCCCTGTAAAGGAGCACGCCCATGGAATCTCTCATTTCCACCGGCCTTGCCCAGCTGGACCTCCCCGCCTACCCGGCGGATGCAGCGCCAAAGCTGGCAAAGTATGGCAATTTATTAATTGAACAAAATCAGGTGATGAACCTCACCGCCATCACCCAGCCCTTTGACGTGGCCACGCTGCACATGCTGGACTGTGCGCCCCTTTTAAACTGCGGGCGGCTGGAGCATGCCAAGCTCATTGACGTGGGCACCGGGGCGGGCTTCCCCGGCATGGTGCTGAAAATTCTCTGCCCTACCCTGTCTCTCACCCTGCTGGACGGGCTGCAAAAGCGGCTTTCCTGGCTGGAGACGGTGGCGGAGGAGCTGGAGCTGGAGGGGGTCACCACCCTCCACGCCCGGGCCGAGGAGGCGGGGCAAGACCCGGATCTCCGGGAGCAGTTTGACTTTGCCACCGCCCGGGCGGTGGCGGACCTGGGTCTTCTGTGCGAGATGTGCCTGCCCTTTGTAAAGGTGGGCGGGCGTTTCCTGGCCATGAAGGGCCCGGAGTGCCAGGAGGAGCTGGACCGGGCGGCCAAAGCCATCCCCACCCTGGGCGGCGTGCTCAAGGGCTGCTACGACTACCGGATTCCCCACACGGACATCACCCACCGGGTGGTGGTGGTGGAGAAGGTGGCCCCCTGCCCCGCCAAGTATCCCCGGCGTTGGGCGAAGATGCAGAAAGCACCGCTGTAACGACAAAGTCAATCCCTCCGTCACGGCCCTTGGCCGTGCCACCTCCCTTTGCACAAGGGAGGCTTTGAGGTGCAGCGCACCCCAGGAAGCTGCACTTTCATTCAATTTGTTTACAAAAAACTTGCGGTATCAGACAATTCATGATATGATTTTCTTGTTGTGGAGGAGGCTAAGGCATGGGAACATCGGTAATGGTCACATCTGGAAAGGGCGGAACGGGTAAAACCGCCCTCACTGCCGGCGTCGCCTCATGTCTGGCCGCCTTAGGCCGTCGGGTGCTGTGCATTGACGTGGACGTGGGTCTGCGCAATCTGGACATTGCCCTGGGCATGTCCGACCGGGCCGTGATGGACTTCTCCGATGTGATGGAGCATCGCTGTCCCCTGCTCACCGCAGCGGCAGAGCACCCCAAAATTCGAGGCCTCTTTCTCCTCACCGCCCCCCTGTCCCTCATCAATCTGGATTTGAAGGGCTTCCGGGACGTGATCGACGAGGCCCGGGACTACTACGATTTCATCTTTCTGGACTCTCCGGCAGGACTGGGGGACGGGTTCCAGCTGGCCATGTACGCCGCGGATCGTGCCATTGTGGTCTCTGCCACCGAGCCCGCCGCCCTGCGGGATGCCCAGCGGGCGGTGACCAAGCTCATGGGCCAGATTGAGGATATCCATCTGGTGGTCAACCGAGTAGAGCCCCGCATGATCGGCAAGCTGCGCACCACCATTGATGTCGCCATGGACACCGCCGGACTGCCCCTGTTGGGCATGGTGCCGGAGGACCCCCAAGTTACCCTGGCGGCGGCTCAGAGTGTCCCTCTGGTGTTGAAGACCTACAAGGGCGCTGCACCAGCTTATCTCAATATTGCCAAACGCCTGCTTGGCCAGCGGGTGCCCTTGTTGCACATCCGCTGAGCCCCCACAAGAAAGGACGGATTCCCATGAACATTGCTCTGATGAGTCACGACAACAAAAAGGAGCTGATGGTGCAGTTCTGCATCGCCTACTGCGGCATTCTCTCCAAACATACCGTGTGCGCCACTAGCCGCACCGGCCGCCTGGTGGCAGAGGCCACCGGACTGCCCGTCCAGCTGTTTATGGCCCATGCTCACGGCGGCGCCCAACAGATCGGCGCCCGCATCGCCTACAACGAAATTGACATGGTGCTGTTTTTCAATGACCCCAATGCGGAGGATCTGGACCAGGACCTGCACTATATCACCCGCCTGTGCGACCAGAACAATGTGCCCATTGCCACCAACGCCGCCACCGCTGAGATGCTCATCCACGGCTTGGCCCGGGGCGACCTGAACTGGCGTGAGCTCATTAAGCCCTCCACCCCCCTGAAAGTTTAAACCTTCTGTGGAAAAGGCCGAATGCCTTTTCCACAGAGTCTTTTGCACCCTGCTGCGCGCAAAGTTCGGCCGCCAACACCGCGGCCGAATTCACACTTGCAGGGCGAGAAGTATGTTCTCCCGTGCGCATGTCCCGGGAGAACATGGATTTCAATTTCTTCGCAGCCGAAGGCTGCGAACTCTGCGAGGCCTTTGGAACGTCTGAGGTGTTGCCCAGGCAACACCTCTTTCCTTTGTCTCCCATTCTAGCTGTAAGGAGTCCGATTCACATGGCAAAACAAAAACCCCGCACCCTCTCTGGGTTTATGGAACTGCTCCCCCAGCGTCAGGTGCAGTTTGACCGCATGGTGGAGCTGCTGCGCCGCTCCTATTCCCTCTACGGCTTCACCCCTCTGGACACCCCCGTCATTGAGGCCAGCGAGGTGCTGCTGGCCAAGGCCGGCGGCGAGACCGAGAAGCAGATCTACCGCTTTTTGAAGGGCGACACCGACCTGTCCCTGCGCTTTGACCTCACCGTGCCCCTGGCCAAGTATGTGGCCCTCCACTATGGCGACCTGGCCTTCCCCTTCCGCCGCTTCCAGATCGGCAAGGTGTACCGGGGCGAGCGCGCCCAGCGGGGCCGCTTCCGTGAATTCTATCAGGCGGACATCGACATCATTGGCGACGGCAAGCTGGACATCGTCAACGAGGCAGAAATCCCCTCCATCATCTATCAGACCTTCACTTCTCTGGGCCTCAAGCGGTTCCAGATTCGGGTGAACAACCGGAAGATTTTGAACGGCTTCTATGCCATGCTGGGCCTCACCGAGAAGTCCGGGGACATCATGCGCACCGTGGACAAGCTGGAGAAGATCGGCCCTGAGAAGGTGGCCGCCCTCCTCACTGGCGAGGACATCGGCATCACTGCCGAGCAGGCCGATGAGATTCTCAAGTTCATCGCCATCCAGGGCGACAACGACCAGGTGCTCACCGCTCTGGAGGGCTACCGTGGCCGCCACGAGCTGTTCGACCAGGGCCTGGACGAGCTCACCTGCGTGGTGAAGTACCTCTCCGCCTTCGGGGTGCCCCAGACTCACTTTGCCGTGGATTTGACCATTGCCCGTGGCCTGGACTACTACACCGGCACCGTGTACGAGACCGTCATGCTGGATCACCCGGAGGTGGGTTCCATCTGCTCCGGGGGCCGTTATGATAACTTGGCGGAATATTACACCGACAAGCAGCTGCCCGGCGTGGGCATCTCCATTGGCCTGACTCGCCTGTTCTTCGTGCTGGAAGACCAGGGCTACCTCAACGAGGAGATGGTCACCGCCCCCGCCGACGTGCTCATCCTGCCCATGACCGAGGACCTGGCCCCCGCCATCTCCTTTGCCACCCAGCTGCGCCAGGCCGGCGTGCGGGCCCAGCTGTACACCGAGCAGAAGAAGTTCAAGCAGAAAATGACCTACGCCGACAAGATCGGCGTGCCCTATGTGGCCTTCCTGGGCGACGACGAGATCTCCAAGAACGCCGTGTCCGTCAAGGACATGACCACCGGCCAGCAGGACACCCTGCCCGTGGACCAGGCCGTCACCACCATCGCTGCGGACCTGGCAGAACGGGTGGCTGGCATTGACCCCATCCAGGAACCTGAGTACTAATTGTAATATTTTATATCTATTATACATTTTGGAGTTGATTTCACATGGTTCAATCCCGTACCCACACCTGTGGGGAACTGCGCATGGAGCATGTCGGCCAGACCGTCACCCTGGCTGGCTTCATGGAAAATGTCCGTGAGGTGGGCCAAAATCTGGCCTTTGTGGTGCTGCGTGACTTCTACGGCACCACCCAGGTGGTCATTGAGACCGCCGAGATGATGGCCATCGTCAAGGACCTGAACAAGGAGTCCACCCTCCAGGTCACCGGCGTTGTCCGGGAGCGCGACAGCAAGAACCCCAAGCTGCCCACCGGCGACATTGAGGTGGTGCCCTCCGCCATCGCCGTTCTGGGCCGCTGCCGCCACAACGAGCTGCCCTTCCCCATCAACCGCAGCCGGGAGGCGGACGAGACCCAGCGTCTGAAGTACCGCTATCTGGACCTGCGCAACCCTGAGGTGAAGAACAACATCATCCTGCGCTGCAACGTAGTGTCCGCCCTGCGCCAGGCCATGACCGCCGAGGGCTTTATGGAGATCACCACCCCCATTTTGACCGCCTCCTCCCCCGAGGGGGCCCGGGACTACCTGGTGCCCAGCCGCAAGCACCCCGGCAAGTTCTACGCGCTGCCCCAGGCTCCCCAGCAGTTCAAGCAGCTGCTCATGGCCTCCGGCTTTGACCGCTACTTCCAGATTGCCCCCTGCTTCCGGGACGAGGACGCCCGTGGCGACCGCTCCCCCGGCGAGTTCTACCAGCTGGATATGGAGATGGCCTTCGCCAACCAGGAGGATGTGTTCGCCGTTCTGGAGCGTGTGCTGCCCCCCATCTTTGCCAAGTACGGCACCTACAACGTGGCCTCTCAGGCCCCCTTCACCCGCATCCCCTTCCTGGAGGCCATGGACAAGTACGGCTCCGACAAGCCCGACCTGCGCATCGACCTGACCCTCACCGACGCCACCGAGGTTTTGGCTGGCTGCGGCTTTGGTCCCTTCGAGGGCAACACCGTCAAGGCCATTGTGGTCACCGACTTTGTGGGCACCCGCAAGCAGATCGACGGTCTGTGCGCTGAGGTGGAAGTGCAGTCCGGCGAGAAGGCCTACTGGTTCCGCTACGACGAGAAGGGCGAGATCGTGGGTGGCATCGCCAAGTTTGTTCAGCCCATCAAGGAGGCTGTGGTGGAGGCTCTGGGCCTCACCCCCGGCTGCTTTGTGGGTCTCACCGCTGGCAAGCTGCTCACCGCCCAGAAGACCGCCGGCGTGCTGCGCTCCAAGCTGGGCAACTTCTGCCCCAACCACATGGACCGTGAGCGCTACGAGTTCTGCTGGATCGTGGACTTCCCCATGTACGAGATCGGCGAGGAGTCCGGGCTGCTGGAGTTCTGCCACAACCCCTTCTCCATGCCCAACGGCGGCCTGGAGATCTTGAAGAAGGCCGCTGCCGGCGAGGTGGACCCCCTGACCATCACCGCCTACCAGTACGACCTGGTGTGCAACGGCGTGGAGCTGTCCTCCGGCGCGGTGCGGAACCACGACCCCGAGATCATGCTGGAGGCCTTCCAGCTGGTGCGTCTGGGCGAGGACGACGTGAAGAGCAAGTTCCCCGCCATGTACAACGCCTTCACCTATGGCGCTCCCCCCCACGCGGGCATCGCCCCCGGTGTGGACCGCATGGTGATGCTGCTGGCCGGTGAGGACTCCATCCGTGAGATCATCCCCTTCCCCATGAACAAGAACGCCCAGGACCTGATGATGGGCGCCCCCTCCTTCGTGGACCCCAAGCAGCTGGACGAGCTGAACATCGTCTGCGTCAAGCAGGAAGAAGAATAAGATACCACAAGGCCCAGAGAAAGCCGTTACTTTCTCCGGGCCTTGTTTGCTTATTCAGGAAAAAGGCTCCCTTGTGTAAAGGGAGCTGTCAGCCGCAAGGCTGACTGAGGGATTGATCGTCTAACCGCCCAGGTTCCGGCTTGCCAGCCTGGTGGGGACGCTTCCCGCTGGGGGTTTCTTTTGAGCGGGCAAAAGAAACCAAAACCCGCTTAGGGCGTTCCCCCCTAAGGACCCCCCTTGGGGTACGAGGCTGGGACTGCGTCAAGTCTAGGTTCGGCCCGTCACCCTTGCTGGGGCTCCTGCTACTGCCACCACACCAGATTGCCCTGCGGAGCTTACCCAGGTGGGTAAGTTTGAAATGACCTCTTGTAGAGGAAATTGTTTGGGCTGGGCTGTCCTTGACAACCCGGCCCTACCCGTCTACCATGGAAGGGAGAACAAAAAAGGGGGAATTGCCATGACCATCGATGGATTTCAGCCCATGACCCTGCTGGACTTTCCCAACAAGGTGGGGTGCACCGTATTTTTGAAGGGCTGCAACTTCCGCTGCCCCTTCTGCCACAACGCCACCCTGGTAGAGCTGGAGAGGGAGCAGTCCGCTCCACCCCTGGCGTTGGAGAAATTCCGCGACTTTCTCCAACGGCGGCAGGGGCTGCTGGACGGGGTGTGCGTCAGCGGCGGCGAGCCCCTGTTAAATCCCCAGCTGCCCCAGTTGCTGGAGCTGGTCAAGCATCTGGGCTATCTGGTGAAGGTGGACACCAACGGGAGTTTTCCACAGCGGCTTGTGGAATTGTGGAAGTCTGGCCTGGTGGACTACGTGGCCATGGACATCAAAAATAGTCCCGCCCGGTACGCCGAGACCGTGGGGGTGCCGGGGCTGGACCTCTCCCCCATCCGGGAGAGCGTTTCCTGGCTCTTGGAGGGCCGGGTGGACTACGAATTTCGCACCACCGTGGTGCGCCAGTTCCACGATACCCAGTCCTTTGCCCAGATTGGGCCCTGGGTTGCCGGGGCCAAGCGGTATTACCTCCAGACCTTCACCGACCGGGACACGGTGCTGCGCCCGGGCCTCTCCGCCTGGGACGGGGAGACCATGGAGGGCTTTGCCGCCCAGATGCGCCCCTATGTCTCCCACGTCGAAGTGCGTTGAAGGGGGTCGAACGGTTCCATCTTTACATTTTGTATCAAACAAGGTATGATGTTACCGACAATTTATGACCTTCTCCCGCCCCAGGCGGGGGAACTGTTCGAGGTGACAATATGGAAATCAAACGCATGCAATTGGGCATGATTCAAACCAACTGTTATATCTTCTGGGACGAGAACACCCTGGACTGCGCCGTGGTGGACCCCGGCGACGACGGGGAGCAGGTGGCCGCTTTCATCCAGGGCCGTGGCCTGAATCCCGTGGCCATCCTCCTCACCCACAGCCACTTTGACCACATTCTGGGCATTCCCGGCCTGCGTTCTCAGTGGCCCAACCTGCCCGTATACTGCCACCCGGCGGATGTGAACCCCAACGAGACCACCACTTCCCTGTTCGGTACCACCTTCCCCAGCGTCAGCTCTTTTGGGAACGTGCTGCCCTACCAGGAGGGGGACACCGTGCCCGTAGGCGGCCTCACCGTCCACGTGCTCCATACCCCCGGCCACACCCCCGGCGGCGTGGTGCTCCAGGTGGAAGACGCCCTGTTTACCGGAGACACCCTCTTTGAGGGCTCCATGGGCCGCACCGACCTGGAGGGGGGCAGCGAGACTCAGCTGCTCCATTCTCTCAAGCGCCTGGCCCAGCTGCCCGGGGACTACCGGGTGTTCCCCGGCCATGAGGGCTCCTCGACCTTGGAGCGGGAGCGCACCACCAACTTCTGCATGCTGGAGGCCATGAGACGGGGATGAAGCTGTATTTGGTGGGCCACCAGTACCAGTACGCCGTGGAACAGATGATGATGACCCTGTTCCCCGGCCAAAAACCCGAATATCCCGACACACCACCCACCTGGGACCAGTCCATGGCCCAGGTGGAACTGTTCACCCGGGGGCATGCCGTGGTGGCCCATGCCAAGCTGTGGTGGGACGGTGGTGTGTATGAGGCCGAGCGCAGTGAGCCGGAGGCCAACCTCACCGGCGGGCTGGAGGATGACCGGGTGCGCCAGCGGGTGATTCGCCTGGCTTTCTACGACGCCGGAGTGGCCGCCCTGGGCCAAGAGCCCCCCTGGGGAGCTCTCACCGGGGTGCGTCCGGTGAAGCTGCCCACCCGCCAGATGGTGGCGGGCGGCACCCCCCCGCAGGCCCGGGGCCCCCGCCTGAGCTGCG
>OGPO01001270.1_pt1 | contig 16769 bp, 11 predicted proteins | sample 1553041 | NCBI WGS metagenome assembly OGPO01 (sample SAMEA2580281, study PRJEB22360) | human gut metagenome | biome: human gut; feature: human-associated habitat; material: faeces | place: Denmark | collected 2008/2010 | reverse complement strand
TTAGCAATAAGGGGTTATATTTCAAACATTCACTCAAATAAAAAGAAAAAAGAATGGAAAAACAAGAACTTAAGCCGGCAGGTGTATTCAAGTATTTTGCAGAAATATGCCAAGTACCGCGCCCTTCAAAGAAGGAAGAAAAAATTATCGCATACTTAAAAGCGTTCGGAGAAAAACATAATCTGGAGACCAAAGTTGATGAAGCCGGAAACGTTTTGATCAAGAAACCGGCCACGCCGGGAAAGGAGAATCTGCAAACTGTCATTTTGCAATCACACGTGGATATGGTCTGCGAAAAGAATAATGACGTGGAACACGATTTTCTTGTCGATCCTATCGAAACAGAAATTGATGGTGAATGGATGAAAGCCAAAGGCACGACACTCGGAGCCGATAACGGAATCGGAGTAGCCACAGAACTCGCTATTCTGGCAGATGATACCATCGAGCACGGTCCGTTGGAATGCCTGTTCACAGTAGACGAAGAGACGGGGTTGACCGGTGCATTTGCCTTGAAAGAAGGTTTCATGAACGGTGATATCCTGTTGAATCTCGATTCGGAAGATGAAGGGGAACTTTTCATCGGTTGCGCAGGAGGAATAGACTCCGTAGCCCAATTTACTTATAAGGAGGCAGATGTTCCAGCCGGTTACTTTTTCTTTAAAGTAGAGGTAAAAGGTCTGAAAGGCGGACATTCCGGTGGTGATATCCATCTGGGTCGCGGTAATGCCAACAAGATACTGAACCGTTTTCTCAGTAAAATGATAGCCAAATACGACCTGTACTTATGTGAAATTAATGGCGGTAACCTTCGCAACGCTATCCCTCGTGAAGCATACGCTGTCTGTGCCGTCCCCGAAGATGCCAAACATGATGTACGTGCCGACCTGAACATCTTTACTGCCGAAATAGAAAATGAGCTCGCAGTAACAGAACCGGATTTAAAACTTGTATTAGAATCGGAAACACCCCGTACCAAAGCTATTGACCAAGATACCACCGCCCGTCTGTTGAAAGCACTCTATGCTGTACCCCACGGAGTATATGCCATGAGTCAGGATATCCCCGGACTGGTAGAAACCTCCACCAACTTAGCATCCGTTAAGATGAAACCGGAAAATATAATCCGTATCGAAACCAGCCAGCGCAGTTCTATCCTCTCCGCCCGCGATGATATGGCGAATACCGTTCGTGCGGCTTTCCAGTTGGCAGGTGCAACTGTAACTTTCGGTGACGGTTATCCAGGTTGGAAACCGAATCCGCACTCAGCCATTCTGGAAGTGGCAGCCGCTTCCTACAAACGTTTGTTCGGTGTAGACGCTCAGGTAAAAGCAATTCACGCCGGTCTGGAATGCGGACTTTTCCTCGATAAATATCCTTCCTTAGATATGATTTCTTTCGGTCCTACACTGACGGGAGTTCACTCACCGGACGAACGTATGCACATTCCTTCGGTAGACAAATTCTGGCGTCACCTGTTGGATGTATTGGCAAATATCCCGGAAAAGAAATAATAAACAAGGTCATTCCTCGTTTATATTAGGCACGGATTCTCTAATCCGTGCCTGATTTATATAACAGCAAGATATGAAAAGAAACCCGGTATACGTTCTCTTATTTTTATTGGCAAGTTTGATATTGTTCCCGGCCTGTGATGACGAGAACTTCTCCGCCGATCCCTCTCTTGCACTCTCTTTTTCCCAAGACACGCTAAGAATGGACACCATATTAGCCGGTATCGGCACTTCCACCCATATCCTGAAAGTATATAACCGCAACAAAGAATCATTAATCATTTCATCGATCGTATTGGCAGATGCCGCCAATTCCGGATTCCGCATCAATGTGGACGGCATGAAGGGCAATTCCTTTTATGATGTGGAGATACGGAGCAAAGACAGCTTATATGTCTTTATTGAAGCAACTTTAGCTCCACAAGACAGTGACGAACCTGTCTTCCGGAAAGATTCCATCGTATTCATCACCAATACCAACCGACAGAACGTTAAGTTGCTGGCATATGGACAAGATTTTGTCTCTTTGCGCCAAAAGGAAATCACACAAGATACCCTTATCAGTTCCGCACGTCCTATCGTCATCTATGACAGTCTGAGTGTAAAGGAAGGTGCCCGCTTAACCATTGGCGCCGGAACCCGGTTCTATTTTCACGGCAAATCGAGCATCCAAGTACATGGACAACTCGTAGCAGAAGGCACACTGGAAGCTCCCGTTGTTTTCCGAGGCGACCGTACTGACAAGATGTTCTCCAACCTCCCCTATGACCGCTTGCCCGGACAATGGGACGGTATCCGTTTCCATACTTCAAGCTATGATAATTCTCTGAACTTTGTCGATATACACGGAGGAATATATGGTATCCGTTGCGACTCATCGGCTATCGACCAAAAGAAGCTGACCCTTACCAATTCCGTTATCCGGCAAGTCTCGGGAAACGGACTGGAAATGACCTCTTGCCAAGCCAGCATTGGTAACTGTGAAATCAGTAATGCCGGAAAAAATTGTGTAAGCCTGCTTGGGGGAAATTATAAATTCGTGCACTGTACGCTGGCCAATTATTATAGTTGGGATATAAAACAAGGAGTAGCCCTTGCCTTAAAAAACGAATCAGGAGAAATAGCCTATCCTATTATCAATGCGGCTTTTCACAATTGTATCATAGCCGGCTCTTCTAATGACGAAATCAACGGTTCACGCTCAGATGACTCTTCCATAGCTTTCGACTATCTTTTTTCTCACTGTCTCATCAATTCCGTAGAAGAAAAAAATGACAAGATAATCAATGTGACATGGAAAAAGGACGATAACTTTTTGCTAACAGATAAACGGGGAGAACAATTGTTCGATTTCCAGTTAACTCCAAAATCGGCTGCCATTAATATCGGACTGAGCGAAGATGCCCAAGACTTTCCTCTGGATCTGAAAGGAATGCCACGAACCATAGACGAAGCACCCGATGCCGGATGTTATGAATGGCAAGAAAAAGAAGAAGAAGAAAATGAATAGAGGAATAATTGTCTTATTATTCCTTTTCTTGTACATGCCCCGACTCACCGCTCAAGCCGATTCCCCCCCTTTCCGCGTAATGTGCTGGAATGTAGAAAATCTATTCGACACCCACCATGATTCCCTAAAAAACGATTATGAGTTTCTGCCCGATGCTCTCCGCCACTGGAACTACCAGCGTTACAAAAAGAAATTAGTCAATATAGCCCGCGTCATTACTGCTGTCGGTGAATGGGTTCCACCGGTTCTGGTGGGGCTTTGTGAAGTAGAAAATGACAATGTTATGCGCGATCTGACACGCTATTCTCCTTTAAAAGAACAAGGATACCGCTATGTCATCACTCACTCTCCGGATGAACGCGGCATCGATGTAGCATTGCTCTACCAACGTGACCGTTTTAAATTACTATCCCACCGTTCCATCCCGACCGGTACTTTTAGACCGCAGAACCGCCCAACACGAGACATCCTCCATGTTTGCGGACTACTCGCCACAGGAGACAGTCTGGATGTATTAGTCGTTCATCTTCCTTCACGTTCCAGCGGAGCCAAGGTATCCGAACCCTACCGTATGTTAGTTGCCGGAAAAATCCGTTCGATAGCAGACAGTCTGCTGACTACCCGCCTACATCCTCAACTTATTATTATGGGAGACTTTAATGATTACCCAAACAATAAATCAATAACCCAAACACTGGGTGCATTGGCCCCGCCACCCCATCCCGCCCCCTTACAGCTCTATCACCTACTTGCATCAAGAGCAGAAGCCGAAAAATACAGTTTTGGCTCTTACAAATATCAGGGAAAATGGGGATTACTTGACCACCTTATTATATCCGGTACCTTATTGGACAACTCATCACCTTTCCATACCGACGAAAAAAAGGCAAACGTAGCCCGTCTGCCTTTTCTGTTATCCAATGATGAAAAATATGGAGGAAAACAACCTTTCCGCACTTATTCCGGCATAAAATATCTGGGAGGGTACAGCGATCATCTACCTATATATACCGACTTTGAAATAATAAGAAACAATTAGGCCTCAACAATTCATGATCAGTAGTTAAGTAGTAAGTAGTCAAGTAGTAAGTAGTCAAGAAAAACACATCAGGCAAATCATTTCTACTTAACTACTTGACTACTTACTACTTAACTACTAATAAAATTATTCAATTAAGAAACCGTTTTTATCTCTGTTCCATCCGGATATCTCACCGGCCTACCGGTTGATTTCAATACAGGTATGATAGCATTTGTTTTCTTCAAATGACGAGTCAAATCTTTCGCCAACTTGGCAGCGATTTTCCCGCATGCCTCCTCATTGATAAGATTGTGCAATTCCGACAGGTCATCTTTCAAATTAAACAAAGCAGAAGTCTGTGATTCATAATAATAAATCAGTTTCCAGTCTCCCTCAATAATAGCGCTTTGCGGGGCACCGGTAGTACCATGACGTTCCCCCCAATTATTGGGATAATGAAAATATAAAGGACGTTTCATATCCCCCCGTTTTCCCTTCAGGAATGGCACAAAACTTTTTCCATCCACAACTTGCGGAGTATGTATTCCTTTCTTTACCCCGGCAAGTTCCAAAATACTGGGAAAGAAATCCTCAATAATCACCGGTGTCGCATTTTCGGCAGAAGGTTGCGTCACCCCCGGCCAGTAGACGATCATCGGCTCACGAATACCTCCCTCCTTCAGTGACCCTTTTCCCTCACTTAATGGAAAGTTCTTATCCGGACGGCCTATTGTATAACCACCGTTATCCGACATAAAAATGACAACCGTATTTTGTGCGATACCTTTTTCTTCCAGATAATCCATCAGATCGCCCAAACTCTTATCCATACCTTCCACCAGTCCGGCATACTGCGCTTCTTTATGAGAAAGTCCTTTAGCAATATACTTATCATAAAACCTCTTATCGGTAGCAAATGGAGCATGAACTGCATAATGACTCATATACAAAAAGAAAGGTTTTTGCTTAAGCAGTGCCTTATCCATCAATCCTTTAGCCTCTAACGTCAAAGCTTCAGTCAAAAACGTATCCGTACCATGATACTTTTCCAGATTGGGAACGGCCCATATCTTCGCCCACTCGGGGTTTCCGGTAGCCCCGTATCCTTCTTCTCCCAAATAACTCCCCATCGCTCCGGCAGCATGTCCGGCAATGTTATAGTCGAAGCCAATTGTTAACGGATCAGCTGCCGGAGTATCCAATGATCCAAAATGCGCTTTACCCACCATCATGGTTGTATATCCGTTTTCCCGAAGCAGTTCGGGTAGACATTTGGCATAAAATGTATAAGGCACACCCTCTTCCGGACACAAACCATTGTAATTCCAATCTCCAAATTCCAACAGATCGTTTTTGCGATCAGTAGAAACATTTTTCTTCAAGGTCCAGTTAGTTACCCGATGTCTTGCAGCATTTGCCCCGGTAAAAAGACTTACCCGCGACGGAGAGCTGATGGAATTTGCATAAGCATGAGTAAATTTCACCCCTTTTTGTGCCAACCTCTCCATATTGGGGGTATGATAAATTTCGTTCAACTTGGTGGGCTCTGCCCCGAAAGGAACTGAGGTATCCTGCCACCCCATATCATCCACCAGAAAAAGAATAATATTCGGTTGCTGAGCCACTAATGGCCCAGACAAAACCAAAGCAGAGGCGGTAGTATATAAATTACGCTTATTTATGTTCATTGTACTCATCAATTGTTTATTTAATCTAAGTTCGATATAACTTTATATTCCGTATGGCTTCCAAAAGGAGGAGAAGCTATGCTGCAGCATCCTTGTTGCAAGTGGACGTTATTTATTCACCGTTACCCCGATTTCATTTATTTCCACCACAGCAGGAGTATCTGTCGGTGTAGTAGCTTCTAATTTGATAAACCGGGCTTTCACCTTCTCCTTAAATGATACCGTTTGCGGAAGCGGATTATGCATAATGTTACTAAACTCTCCACTTGAAGGAACTTCTTTCCAATTATTACCATCCAAGCTCACAAAGAATTTATACCGGAACGCCATTGTCGGCTTGGCTTCGGCTTTGGCAGGAGCATAAGTAAAAGCCCCCAACGATACCGGACTGCCTAAATCAATAACGAGCGGAGAAGCAGAAACCTGTTTCCAAGCAGAACGCGGCAGATTGTTCCAATCGACTGTTTCACCCTCTTCCTGTAAAGGAACCGCATAAAAAGCAGCTATCTTACTGATATTGGCGGTCAGACGGCAATTCTTTATTTTAATTTTCAACCGATCGGTTTTTACTGCAGGGAAACGTAACATACGTTTATAACCTACGGTAGTCCCCTGCCCTACCTCTTTCCAGCCATCAGCAGTATGTGCCTCTACCGAAAATTCTTCCACACGCTGTCCTTTCGAAATATCCTCCTGCAACATCACTACATTGATCTCCGAACCCGATTTCAGTTTATAAATGCGTTCTTCACCCGGTTTCGCTTCCCATAACTTCTGTCCGCCTTTCACCCTGTCATCGGCAAAAGTCTGTTTACGATATTCAAACGGGTCACATCCGCTTCGTTTATCAATCCCCGGCGATCCGGCGGTATATTCAACAGTAAAACCGAATTATAACCGACAGACTGAAAATAAATATCCGTCAAATGTTTCAGGCTTTTCACCTTACTATCCTCTTCCTGATGATAGAACCAACCCGGACGAATAGAAACATCTACCTCCGAAGGATACCAGAAAAGTTCCGTTGCATTTCCGAGTATATCCCGACTTCCCAAATCCTGCGCCTTGCCAAATACCCCCAACTGTTTGTTGTTTTTCTCCGAACGGGAATAGATTCCCGGAGTAAGCACGGTAGCACTCCATTCCGTCTCGCGGCCGATTCCTTTCTCGTTGCCTACCCAGCGCACATCGTCACCCATAATAGCCATTACAGCTTTCGGTTGTAACTTCTGGATCGTTTTATAGAATGCATCCCAGTCATAAACCTGTTTCTTGCCATTAGGCCCTTCACCATTGGCACCATCGAACCACACCTCGTGCACTTCCCCATAGTTGGAAAGCAACTCTGTCAATTGCTGAATGAAAAACTCGTTATATTTCGGAGAATCCCCATAGCATGCCGCATTTCTATCCCAGGGAGACAGATACACTCCGAATTTCATGTCATACTTATCACAAGCGTCCCGAAGTTCCTTCACCACATCCCCTTTACCATTCTTCCAAGATGAAGAAGCTACCGAATGAGCCGTAGTCTTGGTAGGCCACAAACAAAAACCGTCATGATGCTTCGCCGTGAGAAGCACCATCTTAAAACCGGCTTCTTTCAATGTACGCACCCACTGCTCTGCATCCAACTGTGTCGGATTGAACAGGGCCGGATCTTCTGTCCCGTCTCCCCATTCACGACCTGTAAAGGTATTGATACCGAAATGCAGGAAAGCAGTCAGTTCCATCTGTTGCCAAGCCAACTGTTGTGGCGTCGGTACCAATCTTGCCGCCATATCCACTTTCTCTTGAAGTGTAGCACCCTGTGGAAAATCCAGATGCTTCACATAATACTCTTCTCCGTTTTGTGCCTGCCCGCTACAAACCGCAGCAAACAGAGCCATTGATAATAAAATTTTCTTCATTGTACTTCTCTATTCATCTTTTTTCACCGAAATCCGTTTGTTGTTGTTCCACCTCTTTCAGTTTATATTGATTCAATTCCATTTGTAATCTCTTCACTTCGCGTGCACAATCTTCGTCTTCCGTTTTCCCGGTAGTTTTCTTTCTGACTATCTTACCCATAGCATTCTCTTCGGCCTCATCAAAAATCAAAGGAACAGTTGCCGGATAAGTCTCTATTTCAATCGTTTCACTGGCGGACATCTGTGTCCCTTCCACCAATACGGAAGCCCGAACCTTAATCTTGCCGGGACGGGTAGTCGACTTCACCAATACAGGTGCCGTCCCCCATTGTACGGGACGTGGATTCGCCATAATGTCCTCATCACCCAAAATCGTACCTTCACCTTCAATCTCGAAACGAACGAAATAGTTATTCAAACGTTTGATATTCCCGTTTTCATCTGCCACAGCAGCTACTACCGTAACTATATCCGAGCCATTGGCTTCCATCTGCATCCCCTCATTATCAACCCACAGCAAAAGCCGGGACGGACGACGTGCCGGAGATACCCGATGAGTAGCCACCACTTTTCCATCGATAAGCCCCTCTGCAAACATATATACATCCGCCTGCTTTCTTTTACGCGACAAAGCCTTATCCTGCATAAAATCATACGCATCCTTAAACGTAATCACCGGAGACGGCATTCCCTTCTCCCTTTTCTCCTTTTTAAAATGATACTGTTTTCCCTCTTTAAATACCGTAAGACGAACCTCGTCACAATTGGAATAAACCGTCACATCTTTGGGTGAGAAAGGAGTCATCGCGTGTGCGATGTATACCATCGGCCCCGTTTCGGCTATCAAATCGCTTTTCTGCGGGCTACGTTGCGCCTGAAACATATAATACGAATACTTCGGCTGCCGGAAAGCATCCATAATCCCCCCGTAAAAAGGATCGGGATGATAGCCCCTCTGATGATCGAACGAATGCCACAGACATCCGCCGATATGCTGCCGGGTTGTCTGATACAGCGTCTCATAACAGGTATACGGATAAGAAGGATTCGCATACCCCTGTGCCTGAATCAGCATGGGAGTTTCTCCCCAGGCACGGCTGGCACGACTGGGAGAATTGTGCGATGACCAATCGTCCACATTATCTCCCCATTCACGGGTAAAGTAAGTAATTTCCGGATGTTCCGCTTCCTCTTTATCTACTCCTCCCAGTTGCGGGTGCTTAAAAAGTACCGGAAAATATTCGTGTCCTTTCGCCTCCGAATCACATCCTGTATAGCAATAAGGATACGGATACTCTTCCATCACGATGTTTTTCACGTTTTGTGCAAAATCCGCCGGATACCACGTCTCATTCAAAATCGGCTCCCACATCCATACGGAAGGGTGATTCCGATCCCGACGCACCATATTGCGAATATCAGAATAAACCCGTTGCGCAAATTCCGGAGCCTCATTCCAGAACTGCCATCCCGGAGTATTGACTATTACGAAAAGCCCCAATTCATCACAAGCATCCATAAAGGCGGGATCTTGCGGATAATGGGCATTTCTGATCACTTTCAATCCGGCATCCCTCAATTTCTTTGCATCCCGCCAATGCATGCCATTAGACAGTGCATTGCCCACAATCGCAAAATCCTGGTGCCGGTTAGCACCTATCAGGGGAGCTTCATAAGGTTTCCCGTTCAGCCAAAAACCGTCCTTCCCCTTAAACTCTATGCTGCGCACACCGATACGACGACGATAACCATCAATCACATTTCCTTGATTATCTTTTATATACACATGCAACTGATACAAATAGGGCGACTCCGGCGACCAGAGATGCGGAGCAGACAATTTTATCTTACTGGCACCGGAAACCGCCTTTCCTTTGCCTATGGAAAGTTTACGGCCAGCTTCACCCACTTTCCCGCCATTGGCATCGAGCAATTCATAAACCACCTTTCCATTAAAAGACTGTTTACGGTCGTTTCTTACCTGAATATCCAGCAATACATCCGCGCTTTCTTCCGACACATTATTATAAGCAACAAATAATCCGCCACCCGCTACCTTATTTTCATAATTCGGATCTGTAATGTACACATCGTTATGGGCAATCAGCCAGCAGTCGCGGTAGATTCCTCCGCTATAAGTAAAATCCAGTACATCCTGCGCCTTACCGGGAGGATACGAAGGATCGTCGCTATTATCAGCGCATACGGCTATCACATTGTCTTTTCCAAAATCCACATAGGCGGTAACATCCGCAATAACCGGCAGATATCCCCCGAAGTGTTCATTCACCAAATGTCCGTTAATCCAGATTTTAGATTTACCCATGATCGCCTCGAAATGCAAGAACAGCTTCTTATTCTTCCATTCATCTACCGGAGTAAAATGCTTACGATACCATACCTCTCCTTGATAATTCGTACACCCACTGGCTTCCGTCGGCTGATACTCTATTCCGTCCGGCAATGAAACCACTTCCCAGGCACTGTCTTCAAAATCCACCCGATACGCTTCGGAAGCACTTCCCTTATGGAAACGCCAGGCAGGATTCATAGAGTACACCGTACGTCCGGTATCATCCAAAGGATAGAAGCCGGCCACTGAATACTGAGGCTGATAAGCCGCTTCGGCCGGTATCATCCATAACCAAAGCAATAACAATAAAAAAAGTCCTTTCTTCATCATTCTATTATTTTCTTTTTCAGTTCATTATTGTCCATTACAATCCGGTAGCTGCTACCTTTCTTTGTCTTAAAAGACAACGTCTTATCTTCGTATCTCACCGTACACGGAACCCCCTTTTCAGAGGTCACTACCGCCTCTGCCAACTTACCATCCTTCCACGAAAGATTCACTTCAAAACCGCCTCTTGCACAAATTCCGCTTACCGAACCGTCTTGCCACGCATCCGGCAGTGCAGGCAGCAACTGGATGGCTTGAATATGTCTTGGCAGCAGCTTTTCGGTGACCCCTGCCGTACCTCCAAAATTCCCGTCGATCTGGAAAGGCGCATGCGTATCCCACAAATTATCCAATGTCCCATTCTTCAACAGATTGCCATACAGTTTATAAGCATGATTTCCATCCTGCAATCTTGCCCATTGGTTCAGTTTCCAACCCATACTCCATCCGGTAGCTCCATCTCCACGATGTTCGAGCACCACCCGGGCAGCCTGAGCCAATTCCGGAGTCGTCACCGGAGACAGGGTATGCCCCGGATGCAATCCGAACAGATGATTCACATGACGATGCTCGTCTTCCGGATCGTCGATGTCTCTGGACCACTCCATCAACTGCCCGTAACGTCCTATCTTATAAGGAGCCAGATGCGCAAGCACATACTCCCACTCTTTTCGTTCTTTCTTGTCCACTCCCAGCACCTTACTTGCTTCAATGGCATTCAGCAGGATTTCACGCACCACTGCATGTACAAAGGTAGTCCCCTCATCCACCGGACCGTGTTCCGGTGAAGTGGAAGGAGCAGCCGTATAAGTTCCGTCTGGTTTATGCCACAAATAATCCACTGTGAACTGTGCACTGCTTTTAAGTAGATCGTATCCCGTGCTTTTCAGGAATTCCTTGTCACGCGTATAGTCGTAATATTCCCAAATATGGGTAGCCAGCCAGGGACCTGCCATCGGATTAAAATTCCATGACATATCTTCGCTCGACAAAGGCGACGTAAAACCGAAAATATTGGCGGAAATAGAAGCTGTCCACCCACGGGCATTGAAATAAGCTTTTGCCGTTTCTGCACCGGGCTTCACCAAGCTCCGGATAAAATCAACCAACGGCCGGGTACATTCTCCTAAATTGGTGGAGCAGGCCGGCCAATAATTCATCTGTATATTGATGTTGTTATGATAATCCACACGCCAGGGACCATTCAAGTTGTTGTGCCACATGCCCTGCAGGTTTGCAGGCATATTACCCGAACGGGAACAAGCGATCAACAGATAACGGCCGTATTGATAATACAACTCCTCCAGACGATAATCGGCCTGCCCTTTCCGATAGTTTGCCAAACGCAGATTGGTAGGCAGATTCCGGGCAGTTACCTCCGGATTCAATTGTAACTTCACACGATTGAAAAGAGAGGTATAATCCGCTTCATGGGCACGATATAGTTCATCATATCCTTTCCGGATAGCTCCTTCCATTGTTTTTCGGGTCGTCTGCTCCGGATCGCTCCCCACGTATGTCTTCGGATCTTTAAAATCCGGTTGAAAATTCATCTTATAATCCGTATCGGCAGTCAACAAGAAAACTACTTCATCGGCATCTTTCACTATCAGACGATCTTGTTCTACGGTCGTCGTTCCTCCCTTCGTTATCGCTTTGATACGGATTGCAAACTTCATCCCATTATTCTCCAATACTCCAGTATATAATAATCCGTCGGTATCGTCCGCACACAGACTGCTCTTTGCCTCCGAATTCGGACAATAACGGAGTACCAGGTTCTGTTTCCCGGTTTTATTAGCAGTGAACTTCATCGCCATTACGCTATCCGGATACGAAATAAAGTATTTACGCATATACCGGGTATTATCTTTCTTAAAACTCACCACCGCCATAGCCGAATCCAGCGAGAGTGCCCGGTAATAGTCACTCATCCCTATCTCGCTCAATCCGGTTTCCACATAAATTTCTCCCATCGTAGTGAATGATCCGAAACGGAAAGGAGTCTCATCTCCCTCCTCGTAATGTGCCAAACCATTAAAGTTCTTCCGAGTCAGCAATTCTGCCTTTTCATAATCGCCATCGGTAAATGCCTGCCGTATCTCTTCCATTACCGAAGCCGACTGTTTATTCACTTTCCAATAATAGTCGGCCCCTCCGGCTGTATTCGGACCTCCTTTCCAAAGGGTCTTTTCATTCAAGGTAATCCGTTCTGCAGCTACCGAGCCTAATATATTAGCCCCTAAGCTACCGTTTCCAATCGGTAAAGAAGCATTTTCCCACTCTCTATCGGGATTCATCCCCGATCCGTCAGCACGCAACCAGATCGCCCTTCCATCCAGACTGTTCGGGGTATCGAACCAAATGGAAAGTCCCCGGGTATAATCCGTTCCCTCCGCCCAAAGCGCAGAAAAAGATAAAAACACACTCACAAAACATAAATACAATTTTCTCATTCTCTATGCCATAATTATTAATATTCTAAATATGAAAAATATCCTTTTTCCAGATTATCAGGTTCATTTTACTTTCTACATTCCGCCAATATATCATTTCTCCACTACATCCACTTATTAAACCTTAAGGAATAATCCACATTTATACATGGCCCTCAAAATGAAAAAGAGAATAAGGTAATTGGCAAAAGTCAACCATACTTGATAATAATCACCCAAGTATTGTTCCAACCCATAACTCACCGAAGCTGCAACACACCGAAAATTTATCACTTCACCCAACAGATAAGCCGCAATGGAATTCATTCCATATATTTTCAACCAGTTCAGCCCCCAGATACGGCCTTTATAATCAATCCAATAATAAAAAAACGCCATTAACAAAAAGCAATATCCACCGGACAACAATGTCATACTGCCTGTCCACAGACGCTTTATAACAGGCATTTGCAAACTCCACAACACTGCTACACCTATCAAAATCAATCCGGTTATCAACAATATCCTCACTACCCTTTTCCGGTTCGCCTCCCCCTCTTTCATTAGTTTTCCGGCAAAAGTTCCAAGCATTACAGTTACTCCAAATGTCAGACTGCTCCAAATCCACGTATAATTATATTGAAGTGAGAAACTCCATGTACCATCTCCATTCCAATAAACTCCATCTCGAAAACGGCCTAAAACCCATCTATCTACTTGCTCTGCAAAGTTTCCTTGGGGTGTAAAATCGCCACAAAATGTCATAGGAATCCAATATACCAGAAGTAGTAACAAGGTTATTATAATCTGCCACTTAAATGAAAAATGCAATTGGATAATAGCAGCTATGAGATACCCTACAGCAATGGCCTGCAATGTATTAGAATATAAATAAATATGCTGACTGTCAAATCCCAGCAGATTGCCCTGAACAATCATACCAAATAAAAATAGCAAAACAACCCGCCTAAAAATCCGACGATAGACAAACTGGCAGCCGGCAGAAGAAATTTTGTATTTAGACAAAGAAAAAGGCATCGAAGCCCCTGTCATAAACAAAAAAAGCGGCATTACAAGATCCCAAAGATGAAATCCAACCCACGCTTCGTGGTCAAATTGATAGACTAATCTATTCAGAAAAGGCAAATCTAATTGTTGCCCTAATGCTACAAACACAGGTTGAAAAAAAACAAGAAGAAACAAGTCAAAGCCCCGTAATATATCTAATGAAGCAAGTCGAGAAGAATTATTCTCCAATATTTTATCTCTATTCATAGTATTCATCTATTTAACCTTACAAAAGGTAGTCAACCTAAGTTTAATATAACTTTACCACATATATTCCATTGGGAAATTTACAAAATAGTTACAATGCCAGTCACTTTACTATTTTTAAAATCCATTACGTTATACTATCCAGTTCCAAAATTACAGAAATATTCTTTGTCATGAATGGATTTTCTCTACTATTCAATGATAAACCGTCAACACTATTTCCTTAATACAAAGTTATCTTTCCACTACATTCCAATTCATTGACATAACACACTTTCTTTAATAATATTACATTTGAAAAAGGAAAAGTACTAAGCCGCAACCAAGAATTCAATCCTACTCAATATATTTTCCCTCCTTCATCTATCAACTTCACTCAACAGGCCTCATACGATTTCCCATTAGTTGAAAGCCCGAACATTTCACATATACTCAACATATTTCAATATAATTTCTATTTTTATAGTTTATTATCTCTCCAGAAAGCTATACAACACTTTTATATCGAATCGATATCATCAAATATTTGAATATTATTGCAAACTTACGATGATAAATACAAAATGATGTCTAAAACTATTTTTTTATTTTCCAAAAATGTCTATAACTATAAGATTTCAAATGAAATTATACTATTCCGAACAAAATATTTTTAAAAAATAGAAAAGATTGACTTGTTTCAATTTTGCTTTCAAAAAATATTAAACAAAAGCGATATTAGGCATTAAGGGTTTATTAATATTTTATCTCAAAGAAATGTTTACTGTCGATAAGTGAAGCGTAGTCAGAACCAAATGTAAATGAGCCGAAAGCATCGATGGCACGGCCCACTTTACTATAAACATATATGTCCGCCTTTCCGAAAGTGATGTCGCCGTCCGCTTTAACGCCTTTGGGCGATGCCACACCTTTGTCGCCGAGTGTCACAACGTTGAGTTCTCCGGATATTATCGAAATGTCTTTATCGGAATTGATACCCTTACCTCCCTCACCGGTACTTTTGAGGTTAAGCATTCCCGCAGTCATGATGAATGAGCCGTCACATTTTACTGCTGCACAACTGCTGCTATCATCACTCTTAACACGCGGATTGCCCGATGTGATAACCGTGGTACGTCCTCCGCGCACAATCACATCATACTCGGAATTAATGCCTTTGGCTGCCGCTACAGTCACTTCCACATTGAGTACTCCCCCCATTATCTTCACCCCATCATTAGCTTTAATGCCGTGACCAGCTGTGCTGCCGGCATTAATCACATTACCGGGACGAAACACGATATAATCATCGCTGACAATGGCATTTTTATACCCCCCTTTTACATTAAGAATTCCCGAACCACTGAATATAATTTGCCCTTCACTAAAAAAAGCCCCTTTCATATCTTCATTGCCGGACATTATGTAATGATCACCGTCGCTGAGAGTATTTTCGCTGCCGGGCGCAAGTACGAGATAGAGTGACTTACCGCACTGATTATTGAGAGCGGCACCCGAAGGATGATGCAATGCAACGCCATCCAATGTGATTTTCATTTTGTAGTCGCTGTAAATTTTGAACGAACCGTTATCACTCGAACCCTTAAGTACATACTCGATGTTGTGCCGATAAGAATGGATAGTGACATGTGCACCTTCGACAAATACGGTTACCATATCGACATCACCGCTCACTACAGCAGTCATCCCACGATAATCGACTTTGACAACAGAATAAAAATCACTGTTTTCAACGTAGTCGTTATCGTCAGAGGGAATGTTTTCGACTCCCTCGTCAAGTGGCGTAGAATCAAATTCGATATCTTTCACTTCAACTTCAGCCCCATCAATGATATGACTGAAATCGGTGTCATCATTCTCACATGACGTAAATACCGCCATGACTACAAATATTATTATTGAATAGAATTTATACATATCTTAAAATTTAAACGTATAACCCATACCGAGAATATGACAATCCGGCTGATTATCATCATCGTCACCGGTAATGTTCTGCCACCGATAATAAAGACCGACAACGTGTCTTTTCCTTATTTTATAATCAGCACCGATAGTGTAGCGCATTTTAGTCAGTGACCACGAATTAAACAACTCAATATCAGTATATGGATCGAGCTTGCAATGAGGAATATCGTATCTTACACGAAATCGCGAACGTAAAACGTTCCGCCCCTTGCCACGAACTTCAGTAGTCTCCCATTGCGCATTATCAAAATCATAGCGTTCGGTAATCTTCGACGGACGATAAGTATACTGCCAGCGTTCGCGCAATGAAAGTTTCAACCTTCCTATATCGACATTCCCGGTCACGGAAAAGGAAAAGCGATGGCGTACTCCCCAATAAGACGGACGCCAATTGTTGTAGTTACCGTCGGGATTCCACGTTATTTTCTCTTTGTTATTATCGTAAAGCAGGCTGTAAGCAGCAGCAACTTTGACGTAACGCATTAACTTATAGCTGCCATCCACTCCGAAACTCCATCTTTCGGGTGTCTTCGAATCGTTACGGGTGCGAAATTCGGTCTCCGCACCGACATTCCATTTCTTGTTAATTTTCTTTTCAACCCCAACCGCCGACCATATACCAAAATCGGAAGATTGCGCCTTTACACTTGTCGGCCCAAGCAACCCAACGACTAATATTGCCGCAAGAGTCGGAATGCGGGCATAACGGGTTATTGTCTTCCTACATCTGTCCATTCTTCACGGGATAATTTAAGTTCGTTGTTAATA
>OGPO01001233.1_pt1 | contig 17129 bp, 9 predicted proteins | sample 1553041 | NCBI WGS metagenome assembly OGPO01 (sample SAMEA2580281, study PRJEB22360) | human gut metagenome | biome: human gut; feature: human-associated habitat; material: faeces | place: Denmark | collected 2008/2010 | reverse complement strand
TGAAAGTGGCGCACAAAGGTAAAGTTGCTCTTATCTGTAAAAGTGGGCTGGAAGAAGCCAATACGTACTTCGCCCAGGGAGGTGTAGCCTCCGTCACCAACCTTCTGGTGGATAATTTCGACAAGCACATTGAAGACACAATGATTGCCGGCGATTGGATCAGTAACCGTGCCGCAGTAGAAAAGGTAGTGCGCGAAGCTCCCGCACAAATTGAAGAACTGATTAAGTGGGGAGTGGATTTTGACAAAAACGAGAAAGGCGAATTTGACTTGCACCGCGAAGGCGGACACTCGGAGTTCCGTATTCTTCACCATAAAGATAATACGGGAGCGGAAATTCAGGACAGCCTGATTAAAGCCGTACAACGCCATCCGAATATCACGGTCATCGAAAACCAGTTTGCCATTGAAATCCTGACACAGCATCACCTGGGAGTGACTGTAACCCGCCAAACACCGGACATCAAATGTTATGGTGCTTATATCCTCGATCCGAAAACGGGAAAAGTAGATACCTATCTTGCTAAAGTGACGCTAATGGCTACCGGTGGAGTAGGAGCCGTTTATAAAACAACCACTAACCCGCTAGTCGCTACCGGAGACGGTATCGCCATGGTTTACCGTGCCAAAGGTACGGTGAAGGATATGGAGTTTGTACAATTCCACCCTACCGCCCTGTATCATCCGGGAGACCGCCCTTCTTTCCTGATAACGGAAGCAATGCGTGGTTACGGAGGCGTACTGCGCACCATGGACGGAAAAGAGTTCATGCAGAAATATGATCCCCGTCTTTCGCTCGCTCCCCGTGACATCGTGGCACGCGCCATCGACAACGAGATGAAGAACCGTGGAGACGACCATGTATATCTGGACGTCACCCACAAAGATCCCGAAGAAACAAAGAAACACTTCCCCAATATCTACGAGAAATGTCTTAGCCTGGGCATCGACATCACGAAAGATTATATCCCGGTAGCCCCGGCCGCCCATTATCTCTGCGGAGGTATCCTTGTCGACCTGGACGGACAATCTTCCATCGAACGTCTTTATGCCGTGGGAGAATGTTCCTGCACAGGATTGCATGGAGGCAACCGCCTGGCTTCCAACTCACTGATAGAAGCAGTCGTATATGCCGACGCTGCCGCCAAACATAGTCTACAAGTGGTCGATCAATATTCTTATAATGAAGATATTCCCGAATGGAATGACGAAGGAACCCGTTCTCCGGAAGAAATGGTGCTCATTACGCAAAGTATGAAGGAAGTGAACCAGATTATGAGTACGTATGTAGGTATTGTCCGCAGCGACCTCCGTCTGAAACGTGCCTGGGACAGACTCGATATTATCTACGAAGAGACTGAAAGCCTGTTCAAACGTAGCGTAGCGTCCAGAGAAATCTGCGAATTGCGTAATATGGTGAATGTGGGTTATCTGATTATGCGTCAGGCAATGGAGCGTAAGGAGAGTCGCGGATTGCATTATACGATTGATTATCCGCACGTGAAGAAATGATTATGAAAACATTGATTCGGACCTTTATTCTTTTCTTCTGCATAACGGGACTAGCTTCCTGCTATGCAGGTATTCCACTGAAAAGCGGAAAATCAGAAAATAACCAGACTTATGAAGTCAGTTATCTGTTCGAGCACGACGGAGTGAAAGTGTACCGTTTTCTCGATCTGGGAAACTATGTGTATTTCACGACCCGGGGAGATGTAACCAGTATCAAGAATGATTCAACAAGAAAAAGGACAATTACTATTTATAAAGACAGTATACCAAACCGATAACGAAAAGAGGCTGTCTAACAAATTTCTTTTTAACGGCTTCACCTCTATCAAACAAACTCTGACAGATTATGTACGATAGATTATCCGTACGTGAAGAAATAGGATTTACAGTATTATTTTTATTAAAAAGAAAAAAACAAGAGGCTTCCTCAAATTATATTTTTGAGTTTGGCCTCTTATTTTTTTATCTTTATATGTTTCTTTTGCACTCCTCAAAGAAACTATACTATACACTTATGAGAATATAATACACTTCAACGAACTGCGCATCCATCTATAAATCAAGTATTTAAATAGCAACAGCATATAAATACGAATATCTCTGCCTCTTCTAAAATCATTCCCTAATATCATCCTCTTAAAAACATGTTCTTGAGCATGTGTACACCTCTTTGAGAATATAGTAAACGCTTTCCTGTCTCTCATCTCATACTTTTGTTCACAGAAATAATCACTAATCGAAATATTATGGATATAGCTAAAAGATGTGAGCAGAACCCCCTACTGGCTCCAAAAGATTTAAAAGCGGGAATCAACGGAATGGAAATTACATGTTTGTTAAATCCCGGAGTTTTCAAATATCAAGGCAAAATTTGGTTACTTTTGCGCGTCGCAGAGAGACCTATACAGAAAGAAGGAATTATCAGTTTTCCTATATATAATGAAAAAGGAAAAATAGAAGTGGTTTCGTTTTTAAAGAATGATCCCGATTTGGATGCTTCAGACCCACGCGTTATCGGTTACAAAGGAAAGAATTATCTGACTACGATGTCTTACTTACGATTGGTTTCAAGTACCGACGGTATTCACTTCAAAGATGAACCGGAATTTCCACCTATTTTCGGAAAAGGAGAGCTGGAAGCATTCGGTATTGAGGATTGCCGTGTTGCAACAACCGAAGATGGTTTTTACCTTACTTTCACAGAAGTATCATCGGTAGCTGTAGGGGTCGGACTGATTCACACCAATGATTGGAAAAACTATACACGGCATGGAATGATATTCCCACCGCATAATAAAGATTGTGCATTGTTCGAACAGAAGATAGGTGACAGGTATTTTGCTCTTCATCGCCCAAGCAGTCCCGAACTTGGCGGCAATTATATATGGTTGGCAGAATCGCCCGACCGCTTGCATTGGGGAAACCACAAATGTGTGGCAACCACTCGTGACGGAATGTGGGATTGCGCACGTGTAGGGGCAGGGGCAGCTCCAATAAAGACAGAAGAAGGCTGGCTGGAGATTTACCATGGAGCCGATTTTAATCACCGTTATTGCTTGGGGGCTTTATTACTCGATTTAAATGACCCGTCGAAAGTCATTGCAAGAAGCGAAGAACCGATCATGGAACCTATCGCCGCTTATGAGCAAACAGGTTTCTTCGGGAATGTAGTTTTCACTAATGGGCATTTGGTGGACGGCGATACGATAACCATGTATTATGGAGCAAGCGATGAAGTGATTTGTAAGGCAGAGCTTTCCATTTCAGAGATATTAAACGTATTAAAACAGACACAAAAGAAGTAATGAATAAACTGAAAAAAGAATATCTGTTCTTTAAGCAACAGGAACCTAACATGAGAACACTGTTGGTTACCAATATGCTTTATGCATTGGTACTACCGATAGTAGAAATCTTTGTGGGAGCCTATATCATGAGGAACACGAGCGATCCGGTGATGGTTGCTTTTTATCAGCTGGCAATGTATATAGGCATCATTACTACCTCTCTTGTTAACGGTTATCTGCTAAAGAAATACAGTGTGAAGACGCTTTATTCGATAGGAATCCTGGTAAGTGGCATTTCCATGTTCGGTATGATGACTATCAAGTCACTTGGCTTCGTCGAACTTGGTCTGGCCGGCTTTTTAATGGGAGCAGCTTCTGGTTTCTTCTGGACCAACCGATACCTGCTAGCTCTCTATAATACCAACGACAACAGCCGTAACTATTTCTTCGGACTAGAGTCTTTCTTCTTTTCTATTACCTCCATCGGTGTTCCTTTAATTATAGGCGCATTTATCAGCCAGATAGATGGAAAAGAAGTTTTCGGATTCCTCTTCAATATCAATACCTCTTACTGTGTAGTTACGATGGCAGCAGTAGTCATTACCGTTATCGCCTGCATGACACTGTGGAAAGGTAAATTCGAGAACCCCAAAGAAACGAACTTCCTCTATTTCCGCTTCAACATACTTTGGAAAAAGATGCTTTGGCTAGCCGGATTGAAAGGAATGGTTCAAGGTTTTTTAGTAACGGCACCGGCTATATTAGTATTGAAGCTGGTAGGAGATGAAGGAGCGTTAGGATTGATTCAGGGAGTTAGCGGAGCACTGACTGCTGTCCTGGTGTATGTATTAGGACGTATGGCCCGCCCGCAAGACCGTTTGAAAATATTTGTAGGAGGACTAATCGTATTCTTTGTCGGTACACTATTCAACGGTATTCTCTTCTCTGCTACGGGAGTGATCCTTTTCGTCCTTTGCAAAGTGATATTCCAGCCTTTGTTCGACCTGGCTTACTTCCCCATTATGATGAGAACAATTGATGCAGTTGCAAAGATTGAGAATAGAAACGAATATGCATATATCCTAAGCCATGAGTTCGGCCTTTTCCTTGGAAGAGCTTTCGGTTTACTACTGTTTATCTTCCTTGCTTATTGTGTATCGCAGGATTTTGCATTGAAATATGCGCTGGTGATTGTTGCCGGATTACAATTAGCGGCATATCCTTTAGCTAAGAATATTACTAATCAAACTGATACTATCGAACATGAAAATGACAAGTAAAGGTGTTTTTGTACTTATGACCGTTTGTCTCCTGGCATCTTGCTCGGGCAACGGAAATAACTTTGGTGAAAAGGTAAAACAGGTTTCCATCCATAGGATAGACTCTATGCCTGATATGCCTGAAACTTATAAAATGCTGGACTGGAAGCAAAAAGCCCAAAAGTATGACCAGTTTATCTTTGACTGGAATAATAAAAGCGAAGTCGGACCATTAATCTGGTTAGATGATGCCCGCAGAAATATAGACCAGACTACATTTGGCTTATATACTGCCATTAAAGATATTCGTCAGGGAAAGAATGCCAATAACGGAGAGTTCCATGAAAGTCTGAACTCATTGGCAGCTATTCTTGGTGCCGGCCTTGTAGGAATTGACAAGACGAATCAAGACGGATATAACTATGTAAAAATGGTGCAGAATTATTTCAATTCTGATAACGGCTGGAATATAGTCATGAACAATACGACTCCGTCAGTAGCCCTTTTAGGAGGAGGCTATGGCCGCGACTGGTGGTATGATGTATTACCCAATGCCTTATATTATGCTATTTGCGATGTTTTCCCCAATGTAGACGGGGCAGAGAAGATACAAAAAAGTATTGCGGAGCAGTTTGTTAAAGCAGATTCTGTATTGAATGGAAATTACGACTATTCTTATTTTGACTATGCACAAATGAAAGGAATGGTTAATAATATTCCATTGCAACAAGACGCCGCCGGTGGGCATGCTTATGTATTGTTGTGTGCTTATCATAAGTTTGGTGATCCACGTTATCTGCAACATAGTAAAAGTGCCATCGAAGCCCTGCTTGCCCAGAAAGAAAGCCGTTTTTACGAGGCTCTTTTACCACTCGGAGTTTATACGGCAGCCTATTTGAATGCAGTAGAGGGAGCCAACTATGATGTAGCCAAACTTCTTGATTGGGTATTTGACGGATGTAAAAGCCCTACAGGAAGAACCGGTTGGGGAATTATTGTAGGAAAATGGGGTGACTATGATGTAAGCGGTCTGCAAGGAAGTATCACAGACGGCGGAGGATATGCATTCCTTATGAACAGTATCAAACCCGCCTGGCCTTTCATTCCGATGGTGAAATATCAGCCTCAATATGCAAAAGCTATCGGCAAGTGGATGTTGAACAATGCAAGTGCATGCCGTTTGTTCTATCCGGGAGAAATAGATGAAACACATCAATGGGCTCCGGAATTGAAGGACATTACTTATGATAATGTTTCTTATGAAGGTTTACGAAAAACGGATGACTATGGAAAAGCATCGTTAAAAGGGGTTAGTCCGGTTGCAATCGGCGATGGTCCCAAATGGATAAAAGGTAATCCGACGGAGAGCATGTTCAGCGTTTACAGTTCTTCTCCTGTTGGTATTTTAGGGGCCATTGTTTGTCAAACGAATGTGGAGGGTATCCTCCGGCTGGATTGTAATGTCACAGACTTCTATACAGAGAAACCTTATCCGGTCTATCTCTATTATAACCCTCATAAAGAGACCAAAACCATTACTTATCAAGCTACCCAACCATGCGATTTGTTTGATATTGTTGCCAAAGAATATATAGCAAAAAATATAAAGACAAATGGCTCCGTTGAGATCCCAGCCAACGACGCAAGAGTAATTGTGGAACTTCCTGCCGGAACAGAATTAGAACTGAAAGATGGTAAGATTATCGCGAATAAACAAAATATCATTTCATATAATTAAATCTAAGTGTATAAACTATGAGTAAGCATTTATTATTATTCATTCTTATTCTTGCTGTTTGCACAAATGTCTTTGCACAGCAAACCAAGAGTATTTCGGGTGTGGTATACGACAGTAATACCGGAGAGGCTTTAATTGGAGTTTCTGTTCTTGAAGTGGGAACGACCAATGGTACTATCACTGATTTTGACGGTAGATATACATTAAAAGTATCGTCAAATAAAGTTTCATTCTCGTATGTCGGTTTTAAAACTGAAATTGTAAACGTAACAAATAGCGGAACGTACAATGTAAATCTAGTGTCTGATAATAAATTGGATGAGGTTGTAGTTATTGGTTACGGTACTCAAAGAAAGAGTGACCTTACCGGTGCTTTGGCTTCTATAAGTAGTAAGGATATTAAGAACTATGCAGTATCCAATGCATCCGAACTACTTACAGGTAAGGCAGCCGGCGTATTTGTTGCCGCCAGTTCCGGCCAGCCGGGATCGGATGCAGTGATCCGCGTGAGAGGTTTAGGGACCGTCAATGACAACAATCCATTGTACGTAGTTGATGGACAGTTCATGGATAACATCAGCAGCCTGAATCCATCTGATATTGAACGTATGGAAGTATTAAAAGATGCTTCAGCCTGCGCTATCTATGGTTCGAGAGGTTCTAATGGAGTAATCCTCATTACTACCAAGGGAGGGGTGAAAGGTGAAACGACTGTAACATTAGATGCTTATGTAGGTGTAAAAAACAGTTATAAAGCATTGAACATGATGAACAGCGACCAATACTACAACTTCATCATGAAAGCGTATGAAAATGATGCAAGCTTTCAAAACTCAATGAAGGATAAGTTTACCAATCAGTATCAGAAAGGTTATAATACCAACTGGTGGAATGAAGTAACCCGTACAGCTTTCAACCAGAACTATAATCTAAGCATCCGTAAGGGGACAGATAATTCGAGATCTTCTTTAAGTTTAGGATATGTAGACGATCAGGGTGCAATCATCACTACTGAATTCAAAAGACTTTCACTTAAAGCGAATCTTGAATATGATATTAACAAATTTATCACTGTTGGCGCCAATGTCAATCTGGCAAAGATAAGAAAACGTGACGCAGGAGCAATTCCTTCATTCGATTTCATTCAAAAAGCTGATCCTTTTACCCCTGTTATCAGCCCGTTGGTAGATCCGTCTTCTGAAAATTACGAATATAACAAATATGCGCCTACCGAGTGGTCTTACGACCCTAATCCGGTAGCCATGCTCGAACTTCCTAATAGATACAATGACATATTCAATGTATTTGGTAATGTGTTTGCCCAAATCAAATTGTATAAAGGATTGAGCTATCGGGTACAGTATAGTTTCGAAAGATACCATGATACTTTCAAAGACTTCCGTCCTGTCTATTCGTCTACTTTTTCGGAAGATAACTTAGCGAATCAGGAAAGTAAATATAATAAAGAAACTCAATTGAATAATAATAGCGCTGTTACTTCTAATTATCAGGTGGAACAACGCCTTAACTACAACACGACAATAGGCAGGCATAAACTGGATGCAATGGTTGCCATGACTTATGAGAAGAACAGCAGCGAAGGCATTAATGCATTTAAGAGAAAGGCTTTAGGTAACGATGAAATCTATCAGATACTTGATGCACAAACAGCTGGAGATAACACCTCGGGAGGTAAAGAAACATCTTCTATGTTGTCGTACTTGGGACGTATCAACTATGTATATGATGACAGATACCTTGCTACAGTCAATTTCCGTGCCGACGGTTCTTCAAGATTTGCCAAACGTAACCGTTGGGGCTATTTCCCATCAGTTTCATTAGGTTGGAGAGTGAGCAATGAAGAATTCTTTAAGAACCTGAACATTGAAAATACAATTTCCAATTTAAAACTGCGTGTAGGTTGGGGACAGAATGGTAACCAACGAATCGACAGAGACGCACCTCTTACGTTAATTGGTACCAATAATGAAAATCAATGGTACTTTGGAAACGGGTACTCACAAGGTTACGTCCCGACTTATGTGGGAAATGCAGATATTAAATGGGAAACCAGCCAGCAAACCAATGTCGGTTTAGATATGTCTTTCTTTAAAAACAGCCTTGATGTTAGCATGGACTTTTATGTAAAGAAAACAAGTGACATGTTGCTGAATATGCCTATTCCTTCTTTTGGCGCCTTCCCTAACAGCCCCTTCTTCAATGCAGGAGACTTGAAGAATACCGGTTTCGAAATAGTAGTCAACTACCGTAACCAGATAGGAAAAGACTTTAATTACAATGTAGGGCTGAACATGTCTACTTATAAGACAGAAGTAACCAAACTTACATCGGAATATTTGAGTGGAAATACTAGCCGTACGTATGTAGGAGGTCCTATCGGACGTTTCTGGGGATACAAACAAATAGGAATATTCCAGAATCAGGAAGAGATAGACAATTATGTGGATAAAAATGGTACCAAGATTCAGCCTAATGCACAACCGGGTGATTTTAAGTTTGCCAAATTAGGAGAATCAGGCGAATTGAACGATGATGATGACCGTACTTTTATCGGTGATCCTAATCCGGACCTCATTTATGGTTTCAACTTAGGATTCAGTTATAAGAACTTTGATGTAAGTATGGCATTCCAGGGAACTATTGGAAATGACATCTGGAACGTTGCTAAAGGAAGCCTTGCTTCAGCAGGACGCCAGAATGCATTGGCGGATGCTTACACAAAAGCATGGACAAAAGACGGGGATTTGGATGCTGTATATCCACGCATAACCAACTCTGATTCTAACAATAATATGAGAGGTTCTTCTTTCTATGTGGAGAATGGTTCTTACCTGCGTTTGCAGAATATGCAAATAGGTTATACACTGCCGAGTCACATTTGCCAGAAGAGCAAACTGTTTTCAAGTTGTAGATTCTATGTGAGCGGTCAGAATATATTTACTTTAACCGGTTATTCCGGACTTGATCCGGAACTGGGTATCAATAACCCATTGGATATGGGAGTGGATACTACACGTTATCCGTCTTCACGTACATTCACTTTTGGAGTTAATTTGCAATTTTAAATCTAGCTAAAAAGACATTACATTATGAGAAAAATATTATTTATAATATGCTGGGCTCTTGCCGGAGTGGGGTTGTATAGCTGCTCTCTCGACGAACCAAGTTATGGTAAAACCACAAGCGATAATTATTATCAGAAGGAAAGCGATATTGAACAAGCCTTGACAGGAGCTTATCTTCAATTACGTACAACTTGGAATGAATATGCATTAAATCATTATTTTGTAGGTGATTGCAGTACGGATGATGCTCTAAAAGGAGGAGGAAATGACGGTGACCGTGCCGAAGTACGCGACTTGTCCGACTTTACGATCTACACAACCAATGGTGAAGTAGGACGTCGTTGGGAGATTCTGTACAGATTAATCAATCGCTGTAACGATGTGATTTATTATGCTCCTGATGCAATAGGAAACGAAGAACTATTGAAACGTTATGCAAACGAGGCTAAAGCATTGAGAGCATTCGGGTACTATTGTCTGGTCACTACATTCGGAGAAGTGCCTCTAATCACTACGCCGATGCAACCCGCTGAAATACTGCAAATACCCCGCTCCCCATTGGAGAAGGTATATGAATGTATTGTAAATGATTTAACTGATGCCTCCGCACTTCCTGCAAAAGGAGATTACTCTGAAGATGATGCTTATCGTGCAACACGTGGCTTTGCTAAAACAATGCTTGCTAAAACATACATGTTCAAAGGTGATTTTACCTCTGCCGAAACGGTACTTCATGATATTATTGAAGTAGACAAAGACTATACATTGTTGAGTGATTACGGCATGAACTGGCGCACTGAATATGAAAACAGTTCGGAATCAGTATTTGAGATTGCCAACAAAGTATATGACAAAAACATAGCCACAGGTACCAATGTCCCTCACTTCTTCACAAGCAGACGCATCTCCGGTTATCAAGGATATGGATTTCACGTACCAACCCAAGATCTCCATGATGCCTTTGACGCAGATGACCCACGTATTACTTATGTATTCACACAAACCGGTGATAGATATAAAGGTGATACTGAAGCGCAGGACAATGCTGAATCTCCAAGCGGTTATCATGATTACAAGATGACTGTGCCAGCAGTAGAAAAAACAGGTTTCGACGTCTGGATGATTAGTTACAACATTCGTTTGATCCGTTATTCCGATGTTCTCTTGATGTATGCCGAAGTATTAAACGAAAATGGAAAACCAGGGCTTGCACTTCCTTACCTGAATGATGTAAGAGAAAGAGCCCGCAAAACTAATCCGATAGATCCGAGAAGAGATCAACAGGCGTATATCCCTGCTACAACAACTAATACACTGCCCGACATAACAGAAACCGACCAAGAGCGTCTGAAAGAAATCATCTGGAAGGAACGTCGTTGTGAATTAGCAATGGAAGGATGGAGACGGGATGACCTGATGAGACAAAAACGTTTCGGAACCGTTATGCGTGCTTATGCAACCAAATATAATACATCGAAAGGTGCCAATTTTAGAGACGACAGAGATTATCTGTTTCCGATACCGCAAGGTGAAAGGGATAAGAGCAACAATATTCTTTCCCAAAATCCGGGTTTTTAATATGAATAAAATGAGGGGGCGGATTTTATAATCCGCCCTTTTTTAACAACCAACTGACCATGAAAAAGACATTATTATTTCTCGTAGCAGGTTTTTTCTTTCTCAACAACCTGCCGGCACAAAAGCCGATAGAGCAAAAAGAGATCCGCTTAGTACAGTATATGCCCAATATACCTTTCCCCTATAAAATGAAAAACTGGAAAGATATAGCCACGAAACAGGACAGACTATTTTACGATTTCAACGCCAAAGGACAGAACCTGCCTCTTATCTGGTGGGACGATTCGCAAGTAAACTTTCCATTCCGTACTTTCGGACTTCCAAGCTACGTAGATAAAAGACGGTTAGGAGGAAATTCTTATGAATCTCTTCCCACTATGGGCTCACTCATTAGTGCAAGTCTGATAGGAGTAGACAAAAGCAATGATGACGGAAAAGATTATGTATCAATGATACGGCAATTCTTCAACAAGAAGAATGGAACCAATCTTATATTGAACGGACTCGACAGGAAAGCCGGAGAAAGTTTCTGGTATGAGATATGGCCGGCAATGGCTTATTCAATGCTGGTAGATTTATATCCTCAAAAAACAGAGATGCAGGAGCCGATGAAGATCACTGTCGACAATTGGTATGCTGCTATCCAGGACTTAAGTGAAGGTAGAGAATATCTGGACTTCAACTTCACCGCCTTCAACTTTAAGAACCGTAAAGGGTACCATAATAAAGTATGGCGTGAACCGGATGCAGCCGCAGGACTTGCTTGGTTGCAATACATCTCCTGGATTAAATACGGAGATAAAAAGTATCTGAATGCTACACGCCAATGCATGGCATTCTTGCAAAACCGTCCCCAGAAAGAAGGTACTTTCTATGAGATAATGATGCCCTATGGGGCTTATCTGGCAGTGCGCATGAATGCGGAACTTGGAACTACTTATGATGAGCTGAAAATGCTGAACTGGTGCTTCGACGGTAATAATTCAGACCGTGACGGATGGGGAGTGATGTGTGAGCGTTGGAACAAATACGACGTACACGGATTGGTAGGACAAAAAAAGGATGAACAATATGCTTTTGCCATGAACACCTTTTCACAAGCTGCCGCACTTGTCCCAATTGTAAAATACAACCCGGCTTATGCTTCCACAATAGGCAAGTGGATGCTGAACCTGGCAAACGCCTGCCGCTTATTTTATGCAGACGAGCACCCCCGCAACCGTCAGTCGAGTTCTATCTGGGAAGGTGATCCTCAACACGTCATTTGTTATGAAGGATTGAGGAAGGACTTGTATCATGGCAATCACTTTGAACCGTTCCAGGGATTATTGTCCGATGAGGGTCCCTATGCTATTGGGGATCAAGTAAAAACCATGTCTTCAGCTACAGATATTTGCTTGTATGGCTCGGCCTGGGTGGGTATGCTAGCCTCTATTGTAGATACTACTAATGTGGAATGTATTCTTCAATTGGATTGTAATGTCACAGACTTTTATTCCACAAGAAAATATCCTACTTATCTTTTATTCAATCCTTATTTTGAAGCCAAAGAGGTAACTTTGAATCAACACTTTACGGAACCTACGGACTTGTACGATCTGGTATCCAAAAAATACATAAAGAAGAATTGTACCGGCGAAACAAGCATTATCCTGAACCCGGACAATGCCGTAACTATTGTTTGTATTCCTGCTTCCGCTAAAAAGACAAAGAAACATGGTAAATTGATTGTTGACGGTGAAATCGTAGATTATCGTTTGTAATTCGGATTGACTATTCCACAATTGTATAAATCCTCCGTTACCGATGAAAATATGCGCGGAATAAAATAAATTCCTTATATTTGCTATTATCCTAACCGTATAAATAACATTCATTTACATGAGAAACATCTTATACGCACAATTATTTTTTATTCTGATTATTGCATTTGTCACTTCCACAAAGTCTTATGCTTTTAATGTGGCAAAACACATATCAAATGTTAACGGACTGACAAATAATTCAGTAAACTGTATTTTGGAAGATGCAGAACATACAATCTGGATTGGGACATGGGATGGACTGAATGCATATAATGGAAGAGAAATTACGACATTCAGATATAGCAAAAACAATCCGAATTCTATAAGTAATAACGTTATCCGCCAGATTATCGAATGTAAGGGCAGTTTATGGATAGCAACAGATAATGGAATCAATCGGTTAGATAAACGAACCCGTCAGATAACAAGGTATTATTTAAGAACAGATAATAAAGTACCCAATCAGGAAAAGTCTTTTATTTTAGGAAAGAGTGCGGCAGGAGATATTATCTGCCTCATAAAGGGGCTGGGGTTCTTTGTCTACAATGATTCTGAAGATGAGTTTAATCCGATTAACACAGACTTTGCAAGTCATATAAAGGATTATTCCGTGAGTGATTCCGATCGTATGCTTTTCCTTTTAAATAATGGAAATACCGTGCATCTGACTTACAATCTACTCGTTAACGGAGGAAAACAGAGTGATTTACGCACAGTCGACATACAGACGCCTGTAGATAAGATATTTCTGTCGAAAGACAGATTTATCTTAAACAAAGACAACAAACTTTTCCTTTTAAATCCCGACTTTACAGTTTCCCAATGCATTGAGCTGGATAGTAGCAAACCTGTATCGCAGGTTATTTTAGCAGAGAACAAGATGTACGTCAGCTTTATAGAAGGGGGATGTATTCATTATGATTTAAAAAAGAATACTTTTACCTACCTGAACGAACTATCCAGTCAGTTATCAGTCTTCACTCTTTATTCCGGTAGTCAGAACATATTGTGGATAGGAACGGACGGACAAGGATTAATTCAACTTTATCATTACGACTCTTTATTTGAAACCGTTCACACCAGTCACCCTGTGAGATGTTTCTGTGAAGATGAAGATGGTAATATTCTGATAGGCACAAAAGGAAGCGGAATAAAACTGTTGAATCCTGCAACGAAAGAATTGACAGATTATCTGAATGAGAGTAAAGGATTGATTTCCAATTCTGTCTATGCCTTGAGGAGAAATAAAGCGAATGACATTTTTATCGGAACGGAAGGAACCGGAATCAATATATTGAATGCTGCTACGGGGCAACTGGAAAAGCTTGAGATACCTGACAAATACCCGCCTTTCAAGGCTGTGTACAACATTTATTTTACGAACAATGATTCTCTTTTATGGGTGGGAACATCAGGATATGGCTTAATCAAAATAAATATTTCCAGAGAGCAAGGTCGTTATCACGTTAAAGGATTCAGGCAATATAATTCGTCGGATAAGAATATCTCATTGAATAACGATGTTGTTTATGCCATTACATCCGATCCGGAAGACAATATGTTATGGTTTGGCACACGTGGCGGAGGCTTGAACTGTATCAATATGAAAGATAACAGCATAAAATCATTGGAGGATATGGACAGTCGGATTTTACTCACCAATAATGATGTATTGTGCTTACTGCGTGATGATGCCAATATATGGATAGGAACAAGTTATGGACTGAACGAATTGAAAAAGGAGGAGAATGATTTTCACCTGATACAATATGCCGACGAAAAATTGAATAATAAAACAATTCATGGAATATTAAAAGACCACGAAGGAAAGATATGGATCAGTACCAACCAGGGATTGTCTAGCCTGAATGTAAAAAACAATAAAATAGATAATTATACTTTGAATGACGGATTGCAGAATGATGAATTCTCGGATGGAGCTTTCTTCAAGGATCATCGTGATTTCTTGTACTTTGGAGGAGTAAGCGGGTTTAGTTATTTCAATCCTCGAAATATACATTTGCGCGAGTTTAATCCTCCACTTATATTAAGTAGTTTGAAGATATATAATACGGTACAGGACATTAATGAACGAATCAGAAAAGGAGTGTTGAAACTTAGCTATGAAGAAAGATTCATGACTTTCAATTTCATAGCCAAAGACTTTATTAATAATGAAAACTGTGAATATGCTTATCGCTTGAAAAACCACTCGGATGATTGGGTGGGGATGGGTAATAATCCGAATATTATCTTTACCCAACTTCCTCCGGGTGAATACCAGCTTGAAGTGAAGAGCACGAATGGCGACAAAGTATGGGGAGATAACATTTATCGCTTAACTATAAAAGTAGGTTATCCGTGGTGGCTTAGTGTTCCTGCATTGATTATCTATGCCATATTGTGCATTATTATCTTCTACATCACAAAGTCTGTTATCAAAAATCGCATACGGTTAAGCCGCCAGGTTCTTATAGCCCAGGTAGAGAAACGGCATGAACAGAAGATTTATGAATCCCGGCTCAATTTCTTCACTAATGTGGCACATGAATTCTTTACCCCCCTAACTTTGATTTATACACCTGCACAGCACTTGTTGGAACAGGACGGGTTAGATGGTAGTACAAAGAAATATCTCCAAATAATAAAGAATAATGCCGAAAGGATGCAGAAGCTGATTAGTGAGTTGATGGAGTTTCGTAAAACTAAATCGAGCAATATGGATTTGCATCCTGAAAATGTGAACGTAAAATCATTGATGGAATATGCTTCCAACAATTATGTGGATATCCTGAAAGAGAATAAAATAGACTTCAAGGTAGAGACTCATGATACGTCAGAGATCTATTCCGACCGCAATGCTTTGGAAAAAATTATATTCAATTTACTGTCGAATGCGTTCAAATATACTCCTCGTTATGGATATATTCATGTTGAGATATCACAAAATGAGCCTGATAAAACCTTATACTTGCTCGTAAGAAATTCCGGTAAGGGATTAACAGAACAACAGATGGCAGAGATATTTGATAAGTATAAGATATTTGATACTCCTAAATTGGGTAACTCTGTCAGCAATGGCATAGGTTTAAATCTAACAAAGAGTCTGGTTGAATTATTAGGCGGGCAGATAAGTGTAAATAGTGAACTGGGAAAAAGTGTTGAATTTTCAGTCGTGATTCCTTCTTTGCCATCCGATCATTCACTTGTTGTAACGGATGAAAAAGATTCGTTGCAGAAAGAAAAGAACGGGCAGGATCACTTATCCCCTCGCAAAGATACTGTCATACTGATAGTGGAAGATGAAAAGAATATCAGAGACCTGCTGAAAGATGTCCTCTTTGATTATGTGATACACGAAGCAAAAGACGGCGTGGAGGCTTTGAAAGAGATAGAACATAATCATCCTGATATTATTATAAGTGATATTGTCATGCCCAATATGGACGGCTTGAGCTTGATTAATAAATTGAAATCCGATTTGAAAACAAGTTATATTCCAATCATAGGAATATCGGCAAAGGCTTCTGTAGAAGACCAGATTAATGCCTTTAACCATGGTGCGGATGCTTATATCGTCAAACCATTTCACCCGAGGCAGGTTATATCCACCATAGAAAATCTGCTGTCGAGACAAATGCTTTTAAAGGACTATTTCAATTCCAGCATGTCTTCTGTGAAAGTAAAAGACGGGATTGTTCTTCATCCGGAAGACGAAGAGTTAATACAGAATGTAACAGACTTCATAAAGAATAATATAGATGATGAGTTATTAAGCCCTTCTTCTATTGCCGAATTTGTAGGAGTGAGCAAAGCTACCTTGTATCGGAAGTTCAAAGAAATAATAGATAAGACTCCGAGTGAATTTGTACGAGGCATCAGACTGGAATATGCAGCCAAGTTATTAAGGACAACCAAGTTGACCGTATCCGAGATTATGTTCAAATGTGGATTCTCTAATAAATCTTATTTCTATCGGGAGTTTTTAAAGCAATACGGTGTATCTCCCAAGGATTACCGGAATCAATAGATAAAGGATAACTGGATAACTCTTGTTTAAATACCCAAAAGACTATCCGAAAAATAAGTAAATCCTACCAATCTGTCATTCACTTTGTTCAAAACATAGTCAGAACGTAGTGAAGCATCTTTTCTTTGATTAATAGAAAGGACAAATCCTTCTACAAACAGGATGAGAGAGTAAAATGATAGCAATTTGTTTTTTCGGTGACGAAAAATGCCGCTTGCATATTACTGTAAGCGGCATTTTCTTTATCTAAATCATCCAAGATTTATCTATTCATCTATTGATTAATAGTTTTCTTTCTTCACCTCGAAATAAGCCTGCGGATGCAAACATGCCGG
>OGPO01001226.1_pt1 | contig 17218 bp, 9 predicted proteins | sample 1553041 | NCBI WGS metagenome assembly OGPO01 (sample SAMEA2580281, study PRJEB22360) | human gut metagenome | biome: human gut; feature: human-associated habitat; material: faeces | place: Denmark | collected 2008/2010 | reverse complement strand
TCAAAGCAAAATCTATTATTAGACCCATCCAACGAGCTTGGCTTTTTAAGTCTAAGCATTTTGTAGTGGGAGTTGTCCTTTAATTTATTAAATTGCAAAACCTTAATTATTTTTAGGATTTATCATCCAGCTTTGTAGTTTGTTTTGTAGTTGTTAAGGTTTAGCAAGTTTTGTGAGGAAAACTTTTTAGGACAACTTAACTGTTTTGAGGAGTCTTGTGATGAGTGAGATTAGCGCTTCAAACGAAATAAACGTTAGTGCCAGTTCACGTCGCTCTGGTGAGGTTGATACCTCACGCATGAGCTTCATGGAAAAATGTGGTTTTGGTGCGGGCGATGCAGCATGTAATTTGCTCTTTAACCCAATTACCATGTTCCTTTCTTTCTTCTATACCGATATTTTTGGTCTAACCCCAGCTGTTGTAGCCACTATGTTCTTAGTAGTGCGTCTATTTGATGCCTTCTTTGATCCTTTCTATGGCGCATGGCTTGATAACACCAGATCTTCTGTAGGTCGCTATCGCAAATGGATGGCTGTATTTACCATTCCTTTTGCTATCTCTTGCCTCATCATGTTCTACACCCCTGATGTTGGCTATACCGCTAAAGTAATTTACGCCTTTGTAACCTACACTTTATTATCAATTCTTTATAGCTGCGTTAATATTCCATATTGCTCTTTAGGCAATGTAGTAACCAGCAACCCTATTGATCGTGTATCTTGCCAAAGCTTCCGCTTCATTGGCGCTGGTTTAGCCTCATTGTTCTGTACTCTTACCTTATTACCTTTAGTAGGTTTCTTTGGTGGTGAGGATAGAGCAAGTGGCTTCTTCTGGACCTTATCCTTATTCGGTACCTTATCAATCTTCTTATTCCTCTTCTGTTTCTTCTATACTCGTGAGCGTATTGTGCCTCCACAGAACGCCCCTAAAGAAGATTTAATTGGTTCTTTTAAGAAGATTATTCACAATGACCAATGGTTATCATGCATCACCATAATGTTCTTAGACTGCTTGCCAAGCTTTATTCGTGGTGCTGTTTCTATTTACTTTGCCATTTACATTTTAGGTTTTGATGAAGTATCTGCTTCTTTATTCTTAACAGTAGGCATTGTATCTGGCATTGTTGGCGCATATTTAACCCCTGTACTTACTAGAAAGTGGTGTAAGGTTACTATTTATAAGGCTGTAAAGCTGGTTTGTATCGTTCTATCCTTAGTATTATTTGCTATTCCATCCGATCAAATCGTTTTAATTTACATCGTCGTTATCGTATTAAACATTATTCACTCAATTGGAACACCAATTGTTTGGTCATACATTGCTGACGTAGATGACTATGGTGAGTGGAAGTTAGGTCAAAGAGCTTCTGGCCTTTGCACCTCAGGCAACCTCTTTACTCTTAAGGTAGCCTTAGCTGTAGGCGGTGGTTTAGTTGGTTTAGTATTATCCGTTACTGGTTACGAGGCTAATGTTGCTGAGCAAAGCGAAACTGCTATTGCTGGTATCTACGCTCTTATGACTTGGATTCCTGCTATTGGCTACCTCTTAACCTTCTTAGCAACCCAATTCTTCTACAAGCTCAATCGTCAGACCATGGCCAAGATCTCAAGAGATCTCTATGGTACTGTCTAATAGCAATAAGCCTTAACAACGAGAGTTAGCTAGTACCTGTGCAAATTCAAACTAGCTAACTACTCCCTAACCAATTTTAAAAAACTATCTTTTGCCTTATAAGATAGTAGATAGGATACAAATATCATGGCAATCAAGTACCTTTTCCAAGCTGGTAATTACATTTCTGAAGTTGAAGATACTCTTTATGGCAGCTTTATTGAGCATTTAGGTCGTGCTGTTTATACTGGCGTTTATGAGCCTGGCCATCCTTGTGCTGACGAGCAAGGTTTCCGTCGTGATGTCATGGACATGATCAAAGAGCTCAATGTTTCTACTGTTCGCTATCCAGGCGGCAACTTTGTTTCAGGCTATAACTGGATGGACGGTGTAGGCCCTAAAGAGCAACGCCCTGTACGTCTTGATTATGCATGGCTTTCTAAAGAGACCAATGAATTTGGTATTGGTGAGTTCTACGACTGGGCTAAGAAGACTGGTGTAACCCCAATGGTAGCTGTTAACTTAGGTACTGGCACTCCACAAGAGGCTGGCTACTTTGTTGAGTACTCCAATATCAAGGGCGGCACCTATTTCTCTGACTTACGTAAACAACATGGTCATGAAGAGCCATTTAACTTCAAATACTGGTGTCTTGGTAATGAAATGGACGGCCCATGGCAGACCTGCCATTTAGAGGCTGACGACTATGCTAAGAAGGCTCTTGAAACAGCTAAGATTATGCACTGGGTAGACCCAAGCTTAAAATTAGTTGCTTGCGGTAGCGCCACCACTACGTTGCCATCCTATCCAGAGTGGGATCGTATAGTTTTAGAGCGTGTTTACAACGAGGTTGAGGCCTTATCTTGCCACCACTACTTTGAAAATAGTACAGGCAATATTAATGACTTCTTAGGTTCATTCGTGCTCATGGATAACTTTATCCACACTATTACCTCCACTGCTGACTACGTAAAGGCCAAGTTACGCTCTAAGAAAGACATGATGATTTCTTTTGATGAGTACAATATTTGGTCAATTGCAGGCGAGCCATGGATGGACTTCTTTGATCGTGATCCAAACAATCGCTTTACCAAAGCTCCTCCACTTTTAGAGCAACACTACACCTTCTTAGATGCCTTAGTATTAGGTGGTTTAATGTGTACTCTTATTAACCACAGCGATCGTGTCAAGATGGCATCCTTAGCTCAGTTGGTTAATGTTATCGCCCCTATCTTTACCAAGCCAAATGGTGAGGCTATTAAGCAGACCATTTACTACCCATTCATGTGGGCAAGCGTTTATGGTCGTGGCAAGGCTTTACGTTACTTTGCTAACGTACCTCACATTGAGACTATCCATGGTCAAACTAAGACCTTACAGTCTGCTGCTACTTACAATGAGCAAACCAAGGAAATTTCCTTATTTATCCTTAATATTGATCAAACTCAAGATCAAGAAATTTCCTTAGTATTAGATGGCTTTGGCAAGGTAGAGCTCAAGGATAGACAAGAGTTAGTAGGTTATGAGTTAAGCGCTCAAAACACCTTTATCACTCCAGATGCTGTAGTTCCTAAGCACAGAGCCTTTACTGACGCTGAGAAGCAGAGCCTCTGCGTCAAGATTCCAGCTCTAAGCTTCAGCTTACTCACCTTAAAGGTAGAAGGCGAACTCTAAACACAAGTTAGACACAAACCATAGCTATCATCACGAATAGCTATAAAACAACAGTGGCGCTAGACCTAAAAATCTAGCGCCTTTCCTTTTAGCACCCTAATGACCGCCCGCCCCGTCACAAGCTCCATCCCAGCCAAGCCAAGCTAAGCTAAGCCAGTACCAGCTTAAGCCACTATGAGCCAAGCTCATTCCACGCTCAAGCTACAGCCAAAGCTACAGCTTAAGCCAAGCAAAAGTTAGCCCCAAGCGCAATTACCAAGCTTGCCACTAAAATGGAAAAAGCCTACCCTACGCCCAAGTTTTAGTAAAAAGTTGACCTTGTACAGCAATTTTTTGCTCAACTAATCTACGGACACAGCCATATCAGATGAATTATCACTATCAAGATTGTTAGTAGCACTATAAAAAAAGTCGCCATTTCCCTTATTGCGCTTGCCCTTATTTACCTTATCATCCTTAGGAGGAGCTACATTGGCTGCTGTAGCTGCGGCATTAGAGGTGTTATTAGCAGCGATATTAGATGCAGCATTAGACTCTCTAAGCAAAATATACTCTCCTGAAGGCATATTAGCTTTATTCTCTGGCAGCTGAGGCTGTAGCTGTGGCTGTGGAAGAACCTCCTGACTGGTATTAACCACATTGCTTGCTAAGGCACCATTTGTAACGGTGCCCGCACCTGGTAAGACGCTAAAGCCATTGGCTTGATTTGTCATGGCCTCTGGAGAGCCTTGCTCCTGTTGAGCGCTTATAGCCGCACTAGCAATAGCAGCATTATTGGCGCTATTGGCATTAACATCATATGTTTCTACTATAGGGGTGCTGTTATTAAAAGAATTAGTACGTGCTGCATTATTCTGGTATTCACGCCCTAACTCCTGCTCAATTAAAGATGACAAAACCTGATCTTGTTCCTTGGCCTTGCTAATTAAGACGTATAACTTGGCTAACTCATCACGAGAAAAGTTTATTCCCTTTTGCATTGAGGTATGGTCAGGAGACCAACAACGAATATCATACTTTCCAGGATGATCACTCCAAGAGGTAAAGGTAAATTCCTTAGTCCAGCCATTGCGATCAGGCTCACTAATAGCTCCAAAATTGCGCTCAATATTAAAAGCAATCTTTTTACTGCCCTGATCCTGTCTAGCGCTATTATTGCCATCGGCATAACGAGAGTTATATGACTTATAACCCTGCTTACCATAGCCACGATTGTATCCAGCGCCCGCTCCCGCTCCAGTGTTTGCACCAGACCTATAGTCTGAGCCATCACCATAGCTAGCAGCCGCACCTGCACCTGCCTGAGCATTCACACCTGCGCCCATACCTACAGCCTGAGGGTTGTTAAAGCCTGAACCAGCAGAATTATTAAAATTTGGGCCTTGCATAAAAGCTCTATTTGAAATCATACCCTGATTTGGCATCTGATTTTGGTACTGAGGGACAGCCATATTTTGTACCTGACTATAAAAGCTGTTCGGCCCCTGATTAAAAGCAGGAACTTGTCCAAATAAATTGCCTTGATTAAAGTTTTGTCCCTGATTGAAGTTAGCGCCATTACCATAATAGTTTGCTGCCTCACCATTAGGCATGGTTGGTGCTGCATAAGGGCTTGCCTCAGTTACATTATTGGAAGCATTAAAGTTATTCATAGTAAATTCCTTCAAAAGATGTACTTTCACCTAAAAGCTGTTACCAAAAGAGCTCTTTTATCCACTATCTTCTTTTCAAAGCTCTTATATCAACTCACCTATAAAAGCTGGCATAAAAAACTATAGACGCAACTATTCTGAGGTTGCTTAAACAGAAACCACATAAAAAGGATTGATTAAAGGGAATTGATATTAAGAATTGAATTTAAGAAAGGATAAAGTGCTCACTACACTATATATATATTTATAGCACCATCTAAAGAAGAGATCACAAGACCATACTTAAAAAATTTACCACCCCAGCCCCAAAAATTGCTTATTTATCGCCTTTACCTCTACAGCGCCTAGCATCAGGCTTATAAAAGCAAAATCCCTAACCCCAAAAAGTTATCCAGCCTCTAACAAGCTTTGCCAACCTGCCTTTAGACCAAAAGTTATCCAGCCTCTTACAGGTTTTGCTAACCTGCTTTTAGCCAAAAAGTTATCCAGCCTCTTACAGGACTAACTAACAGGCCTTTAGCCCAAAAGTTATCCTGCCTCTTACAGGTTTTACTAACCTGCCTTTAGCTCAAAAGTTATCCAGCCTCTTACAGAATTGACTAACTTGCCTTTAGCTCAAAAGTTATCCAGCCTTTAACAGGTTTTACTAACCTGCCTTTAGCAAAAAAGTTATCCTGCCTCTTACAGGTTTTGCTAACCTGCCTTTAGCCAACAAGTTATCCAGCCTCTTACAGGAGAGACTAAATGCCTTTGCCCAAAAGTTATCCAGCCTTTAACAGGTTTTACTAACTGTAGTGGATGTTTTTTGGGGGATTATCCAGTGTTGAGAGGGATGGGATGATATTGGTAGAGCTGGTGGGAAGAAAAAATTAAGGCAGTCTTAATTTTGAAACTGCCTTTAACATTTTGATATGGATATGGACTAGAGATTAGTTAGGCAAGGTAGACCTTTTTGTCTATTGCCTTGGCATTCATCATTGTGTCATCGCCCTCATCTTCTAAAGAAGTATCAACACTATTAGGTACATTGACCATATGTAATATATCTCCGCCATCATGGGCATTCTTTAAATATTCTCTAGGAGTTTTATTAGTGAACTTTTTAAAGACCTTTGTAAAGTAAGAGACATCAGTAAAACCACACTCATAGGCCACATTGGTTACTGTTTGAGTTTGATCTTTTAACATCTCCATAGCGCATTGCACACGATAAGAGTTGATATACTCCATTGGCTTTTTGTTAATAATGTCTTTAAACAGCTTTACTACTGACTGTGGACGCAACTCTAAAAGCTCTGAGAGTTCATTTAAACAAATGGTATTTTTGTAATTGCGATGAATATAAGACAAAGCCATACGCATTTTCATAATGCGATTAACAGCCTGGCCTGTATCATTAGGTAAAACAAACAGATCTCGATGCTCAAAAATACCTAGCAAGTAATACATAAGGCCAAAGGTCTTAAGCTCATAACCTATGGTCTGCTCTTGTAGCACAGTAAACAGCTGTCCTAAGGTTCTATTTAGACTTTCAGGGCCTTCAAGGTCTTTAGGCACAAAAGGAATATGAGGTTTAAACTGCCTTTGATTATATAAAATAGAATAAATGAAAGAGTTGGATAGCGAGCGCTCACGTAATAAGAAGTGCAAATCGAACACCATACACTCATATACACAATTAATAGGCTCGGCTGAGTGCACTGATCCTGAGTTAAAAATAAATATATCGCCAGTACCATTGCTGCCTTTTCCCATATAAGTTTGGCCATCAATAGTAACTTTTAACTCACCTTCTAAAACACGGCAGATTTCGTACTCCTCATGCCAATGAGTTTCCATTACATAGCGAGGATGCGAGCTAGTGACATGGTAATACGCAAAAGGAAACGAGATATCGCCATGCTCCTTACTCTCTTTTAAAATAATCTCTTGCATTCTTACATCCTACTAGTAGATAAACACTACTATCCCTATTCGTACTCAGTAAATAAGAATTTGCTTAATCTAAACACACAAAACACAACATTCGCACCGTCTCTATACGAACTAAATACCATCCAAAATATTTGTAAGAGATGCTGTGCAATGACTCATTTGTTAATCCTAACAAAGATAGCTACCTAATAGCTAGCAAGAAACCCCATTATGTATGTATCAATATACAAGCAATCTCTTATTCTGTGAGCTAAGTATAAAGAATAAGGGCTAACTAATACTTAACCACTATAATCTTCGCCAAAATATCATAAATATGTTAGTGAAATTGTCGTATTTTAAAATTGCGACATTTACCTATACCCAAAACGATCACTACAAAACTAGTCTAGTACTAGTATTTTTGTAGAAATTAAATTATTTAAAATCGCCAATATAAGGTTTTACGTATTAAGCTAAATCAGCGGCTTGTTGTCAGTTTTTCTACTACTGTGCTGTACATCTGTATTGGTTAAAGTTAAGCAGTAATAGTAGTAATAAAGATGCTATGGCTGTAAGTGTTAGAGGCCGTTCACTTAGCTTAGCTTAGCTATCAGTTCTCTTGAAAATCGAATATTAACCTCTGGGTTAAAGCGCCATCTAAAGTTCATTAGCTTTGGGAAGCTATGCTGAGGGAATTAGTAAGAGGCATAATTTTAAGCTCAAGCCTAAGCCTGAGCTTAGGCTTATTGTGCATTGGCCATGATAGCTAACACTATTATTGAGTTGATAAGCTATGGTATTAGCAAGTCTATGCTGTTTATGGAAAGGAGCAACCTAAGCTCCAAACATGAAAGAAATACTATTCATGCCTGCTTTAAAACTTTTAATGCAGCTTATAAAGCTTGAGTCAGCTTATGCTTATATAGAAGCCACCCTACTGTTACTTTGAGGTAAACCATCACAGCCTACAGCCTTACCTATTTACCATAAGACCTCTTTACTATTTACTAAAGTAAGCTTCAAATGCTTGCTTAATGCTGCTTCTTGATACTTTGATAGAACAATGCTTAATACTCTACTTAGTGGTTTAGCCTGTATAAGTCCTTGGTTGCCATATAGTCATATAGCCCTATCCTTAGTCCTATCTTTAACTGTAGCTTTAGCTTTCGCTTTAACCTTAGCATTAGGCAAAGCGATAAAGATTGTCCCCATATATTTTGCGGTCTGATATGCGATAAGCAGAGCTTAGCGAAGCAAAGCTAATGCAGAGCTGAATGGAGCAATGCAAAGTAAAGCTAAGCGGAGCGATTTGGTTGAGATTGTCAAAATCTAATGTACTTCTTTGATGTGGTCTTGAGGGATTATGGAGTAAAACTTCATGATGAGGAGGCTATTGGGTGGTTCTGGTAGTTTTTAGTGATGGTTTTGGTAATTTTTTATTCTTTGCGTGTTGTTTGGTACTTTATTTAAGGTTTTGGCATTTTTTTATGTTTTTTAGCTTTGTTTGCGATTTGTTGCTCTATGTGCAATTGTGATGAAAGGTAAAAATTTTTGAAGGCTCAATAGCAACCAAATTTAAGCAACTTTGCTTGTAGTTTGTCTCATTATGTTTGGCATCGCTCATAAGCTTTTAGCAGATTGGATGGCTTATATATGGCTTTTGTCTTATGTGGTCATACTTGCCAAGTTAGTCTTAGATTACTTACTTTATTGAGATATTTTTGCTGTTCTGATGAAAAATTTTTGCTCTAATGATGTGATGTAAAGCTCATTTTGTAATCTTTACCAATTTATTGCTTTGGTAATTTTTTCAGATTTTACTACCTATTTAGCTATCTAAGCTAGACAGAATCAGGCTTTAAAGAAATTTTTGTTATTATCAAAATTTGATTTTAATCGGGCGTAAAAATGCGCTAATCCCTTATATATAAGGCCTTTGAGAACGATTGTAATATCACTTAAAAGATAGTGTTGCTATAGTAAAAAAATCACCTCAGCACTGGTCGACCAGTGAGCAAACAAACATTATAAGCATGTGGTTTTATATCTATAATTAACTTCCATGGTGGTTTTGGAAATTTTTTCTATTTAGCAGCCTGAGTTTGTACTATTTGGTAAAAAATTATTCCAAGAGATGAAAAAATTACCAAACAGGCTAAAAAAATTGCAAGCGTGCACCAGCACAAAGAAACATAATAACCATGACTTAACGAGATACCCTTAATTAAAAAAGAGCTTATCTTTCAAGTTTTTGTTGTGATTCTGGGTATTTAAGTCGAGTGGTTTAAGTTTTAGCATTTAGTGACTCTTACTTACAAATTTTACCAAGTTTAGGAAAATAAATTACCAAACGTATTATTTATAAGTAAGTACTTTGCTCATAATTTACTGAAGATAAAGCTTAGACATCTTGGTTGCTTAAATGCCCCAAGAAACAAGAAAGGTATTTGCGTTAACCTGAGGACAAAAAAGCTAACGCAAAGCTTAGATACCTTTAAGGTTAGTCTTATCGCCAAATAAGTATTTAACCTACTGTAAGTAACTAAGCTAGCTACATTGTAAATTTAGTTAGTCAAAATAACTAGCTAGATAGCAAAAATGCTCAATTTTGAAGCATAACAATAAAGCTAGTCAGTTTCTTTAGATTAAGTCATTTTGTTATCGCTCTTTAGTTTTAGCTAAAAGCATAACGATCTAACCATTTAAACACATGCGTCCATGCTTAATCACAAGTTATCTAAATGTTATTAGCATGGGATTGAGATTAAAAACTCACTTGTCATAAGAGGATCTGACATGGAAAGCGCCGCTAAATTAGATAAAAACTTAGCCCGTACCCCCGATATGGATGAAGTAGTACCATCAGATAAGAAGTTAATCTTCTTCATGCTTGTTTCCTGCTTCGTTTTATGGGGCTTATTAAACAACATTACCGACAACTTAGTTCCTGCCTTTGGTAAGATTTTCATGATGTCGGCTGTTGACTCCTCAATGGTACAGTTCTTCTTCTATGGTGCTTATGCAGTATTGGCTATCCCAGCAGCCATGATTATTAAGAAGTACTCTTTCCGCCACGGTGTTTTATTAGGCTTAGGCTTCTACATTATCGGTGCTCTTGGTTATATTCCTGCCGCTATTTTCCAAGTTTACGATATCTTCTTAGTATCTATCTTCATCTTAGCAGGCGGTTTATCAGTTTTAGAGACCACTTGTAACCCATACGTTATCGCTTTAGGTTCTGAAGATACTGCTATTCGTCGTATTAACTTTGCTCAGGCCTTTAACCCAGTAGGTTCTATCATTGGTTTATTCTTAGCTAAGTTCGTAATTTTAGCTAACTTAAACCCAGCTACCTATGATGAGCGTGTTCTTATGTCTCCTGAGGAGTTAAGCTCCATTCGTGTAAGCGAGCTCTTCTGGGTATGTGTTCCATACGTTGGTTTAATCGCTATCGCTTTAGTTATCTGGTTCTTCTTCTTTAGACAAAAGTCTGACTTAAAGGATCAAGGTTCAGCTCTTAACTTCATGGCCTCTTTCACCAACTTAATGGGCAACAAGCGTTACGTATTCGGCGTTATCACCCAGTTCTTCTATGTTGGTATGCAGATCGCTGTTTGGACTTGGATGATTAAGTACATCATGGCTTTAACTGACAAGGTTGAGCACGAGGCTGTTGACTACTACATCTACGCTGTATTCTTATTCGTAGGCGCTCGTTGGTTATGCACCTACTTAATGAAGTACATCCACGCTCCACGCTTAATGGCAGCAGTTGCAGCAGTTGGTATGGCAGTAACCTTAGGTACTATCTACTTACCAACTTCAATGTCCGTAATTTGCTTAATGTTAATCTCTGGCTGTATGTCCTTAATGTTCCCAACCATCTATGGTATTGCTTTACGTGGCTTAGGTGACGACGTTAAGTTAGGCGCAGCAGGCTTAATCATGGCAATTATCGGTGGTGCTATCATCACCCCAATCATGGGCTCCTTCATTGATAACTCCACTTTAGCTTTCTTAGTTCCAGGCTTTAGCGGTGAAGAGGCTGCTGTTCGCTCCTCTTACTACACAGCTTTTGTTTGCATGGTTGTAGTTTTCTTATACGGTCTTTTCAACTCCAAGAAGGCTTAGTAATTAAACTAAAAAAATTAAAAATGTGGTTCTTTAGAACTACATCACAGACTAGAGTAAAAACCTAGTCACTTGCGAGGCCTTGGTGGTTTAATCTCCTGAGGCCTCTCAAGAAAGAGCTGAAAAACAAACAACAGTTTTTTCTTGAGAGTGTAAGCAAGAAACATTAATACGCTCTAAAAGATTTTTCCTTTACCAGGGCATTGTGACTAGCCTCTTTAAGAGCCAACGCTCTTAAACAAATATGAAGAAGCAATACTTCTTCAAGGCCTTAAGTAAGAAACTCCTCACACAAAGTCTTACTTTAGGAAAGTCACCCTCCAACACACTCAAACACACACATCATCTTGTCCTTGCAAGTATTTCTTGCAAGGGCTTGTTTTAAAAAGTTGTGATTTGATGGGAGTTTTGCTCTTTAGGGTAATGAATTACAGATTTTAGGATTGTTCGCAATTAGCTAAGCAGCAACTGAGGATAAACAAACTATGGCTCAATATTCATTAGCTTTTGACTTCGGTGCCACATCTATTCGCGCCATTTTAGGTGCAGTTGAAAATGGTCGTTTTGTTACCACTGAAGTAATGCGTATGTCTCACCAGCGTGTGACCGAAGATGGCCGCAGCCGTTGGGAGTGGGACAAGATCGTAAATAAGGTTGTTGAGACCATTAAGGCTCATGCCCACGAGATCTCTTCTATTGCTGTTAACACCTGGGGTGTAGATTTTGGTGTTGTCGGTGAGGATGGTAAGTTATTAGTAAATCCAATCTCCTACCGTGATGCCCGCCACAATGAAGGCTTTGAGTATGCTCAAGAGACCTTAAGCCAAGAGCAAATCTTTATGGCCACTGGCAACCAAATCATGTCTATCAACTCTTTATTCCAATTATTGGTTTTAAAGAAAGATAGCGCTCAAGGCTGCCCTACTTACAACAAGATTAACAAGCTCTTAATGCTTCCAGACCTTTTAAACTACTTATTAACAGGTCAACAACGTGCAGAGCTTACTATTGCCTCAACCTCACAATTACTAGATCTCCGTACCAAGAAGTTTGCTGAGCCAATTTTACAAGCTTACGGTATTAAAGAGAGCATCTTTGCTCCTATCGTATACCCAACCGAAGTTGTAGGTTCTATCAAGGACAGCTTAATTCCAGAGCTTCGTGAGCTTAACAAGGATATCAAGGTAATTGCCTGCGCCTCTCACGATACTGCTAGCGCCGTATTATTAACCGAAGCCTATACCGATCGCGATACAGCTTTCTTATCTTGCGGTACTTGGTCATTAATCGGTGGCTTAACTGATGAGCCAGTAATTAGCAAAGAAGCCTTTGCTCGTGACTTAACTAACGAGACTGGTTTTGCTGGCAGCAATATGTTCTTCAAGAACATTACTGGTCTTTACATTCTTGAAATGTTAAAGAACCAGCTCGAGGCCAAGCGTGGCGCTAAGATTCCATTCGATGAAATCACCGCTTACGTTGAAAACTGCCCAGTTGATCAATTTGTTGATGTTGGTGCTGAGGTATTTGCTCAAAACGAATTTGATGTTAAAGAGGCTATCAACTCTTTATTAGGCACTAAGTTTGAAAATGACTTCGACTACTTCAAGGTAATTTACTTATCTTTAGCTAAGAAGTATCACGCTACCTTACAAGATATCGAAACTATCTTACAAAAGAAGTTCAAGAAGCTTCACATGATTGGTGGTGGTACTCAGTCTAAGTTCTTATGCCAATTAGTTTCCAATGTAACTGGTCTGGAAGTAATCGCAGGCCCAATGGAAGCTACCGCTTATGGCAATTTACTTGCTCAAAAGATTGCTCTTAAAGAGTTTGACAGCTTAGAGCAAGGCCGCAAGGTAATCTTAGACTCCTCTGAGTTTAAGGTTTACCACCCACAAGTTTAATCATTAAGTAAAGCTAAGCTTTCTTAATAAGGAATAGCACACAAATAGAGTCCTGTACTTAACTAAGACAATTAAGAGCCAGCGATAAAGCTCTAGATGGGCCTAAAAAGGCACAAGCACTCAAGGGCTCTATTTGAAATCATTTGCTAAGTTTTAATTCCACTGCACGCAACGACTTATGTTTAGTCGTTGCTTTGAAAATAAGGTATAAATCATGTCACATCCAAAGATTGGTATTCGTCCTACTATTGATGGTCGTCGTGGCCCATTAAAGGTTCGTGAGTCATTAGAAGAGCAAACCATGAACATGGCTAAGAGCGCTGCTGAGCTCTTACGTGCTAACTTAAAGTACTCTGATGGCACCCCAGTTGAGGTAGTTATTGCTGATACTACTATTGGTCGTGTTCCAGAGGCTGCTGCTTGCGCTGAGAAGTTCCGTCGTGAGGGTGTTGATGTAACCTTGACTGTAACTCCTTGCTGGTGCTACGGCTCCGAGACCATGGATATGGACAAGCACACCATTAAGGGTGTTTGGGGCTTCAACGGTACTGAGCGTCCAGGTGCTGTTTACTTAGCTGCTGTATTAGCAGGCCACGCTCAAAAGGGCTTACCAGCTTTCGGTATTTATGGCCATGAAGTACAAGACGCTGATGACACCTCCATCCCAGCTGACGTACAAGAGAAGATCTTACGCTTTGGTCGTGCTGCTATTGCTGCTGCTCAAATGCGTGGTAAGAGCTACTTACAGATTGGCTCTATCTGCATGGGTATTGCTGGCTCCATTATTGACTCTAACTTCATTGAAGAGTACTTAGGTATGCGTGTTGAGTCCGTTGACGAGGTAGAAATTATCCGTCGTATGGAGAACAACATTTATGATCCTGAGGAGTTCAAGAAGGCTTTAGAGTGGACTAAGAAGTACTGCAAGGAAGGCTTCGATAAGAACCCTGAGAGCATGCAAAATTCCCCTGAGGTTAAGGAAGAGCAGTGGGAGTTTGTGGTTAAGATGATGGTCATCATCAAGGACCTCATCAAGGGCAATCCAAACTTACCAGCTGGCTGTGAGGAAGAGGCTTTAGGTCACAACGCTATTGCCGCAGGCTTCCAAGGCCAACGTCAGTGGACTGACTTCTATCCAAACGGCGACTTTGCTGAGGCTTTATTAAACTCAAGCTTTGACTGGAATGGCCGTCGTGAGACCATGGTTTTAGCAACTGAGAACGACGTATTAAATGGCTTTGGTATGCTCTTTGGTAAGCTCTTAACCAACCGTGCTACCATGTTCTCTGACGTACGTACCTACTGGTCAGGTGACGCTGTTAAGCGTGTAACTGGCTACGAGTTACAAGGTCACGCTAAGGACTGTGATGGTTTCTTACACTTAATTAACTCTGGTGCTTCTGCTTTAGACTTCTCCTGCCAAGCAACTGAAAATGGCGTACGCACCATTAAGCCATGGTACGAGATGACCGATGAGGACATCCAAAAGTGCTTAGAGGCTACCACTTGGAATGCTGCTGACTTAGGCTACTTCCGTGGCGGTGGTTACTCCTCACGTTTCTTAACCGACGCTGAGGTTCCAATGACCATGGTTCGCTTAAACTTAGTTAAGGGCTTAGGCCCAGTTCTTCAGATTGCTGAGGGCTGGTCTGTAGAGTTACCACAAGAAGTAACTGAGAAGCTCTGGAAGCGTACTGACTACACTTGGCCTTGCACTTGGTTTGCTCCACGTTGCGACGGCAAGAGCGCAATGTTCAAGACTGCTTATGACGTAATGAACAACTGGGGTGCTAACCACGGCGCTATCGCTTACGGCCACATCGGTGCTGACTTAATCACCTTAGCTTCTATCTTACGTATCCCAGTTTGCGGCCACAACGTACCAGAGGACAAGATTTTCCGTCCTGCTTGCTGGAATGCCTTTGGCATGGATAAGGAAGGTCAAGACTTCCGTGCTTGCCAGAACTACGGCCCTCTCTACAAGCTTTAATTGAAAACTATAGAGTTTAATTAAACTCTAAATTAAAAAAGGCCTTGTTTTGGAGTTGCTCTTTAGCACAACAGAGCAAGGCCTTATTTTGAGTTGCTCTTAAAACAGCCTCAAATCTTTTTGCTTAGTGTTGCAAAACACAACTTTTCTAGCCTTAAGAGCACCACAGCGCTCGGCTAATTACATGCTTAGAGTCATATGCTTTTTTAGGTGATAAATACTACAAGTAAGTAGGTTTGGGTATTAAGTTTAAAAGCAGTTTGTTTTAGCACTTATTATTAGTCTTAATTATATTTAAGACTGTTGAGGGCTTAATTATGTTAATGGAAAAAGCACGCCACGATTTAGTTGAGTTTGGCAAGCGCTTAGTAACAGCAAACCTAACTAAGGGTACTGGTGGCAACTTATCAGTATTTGACCGTGCTAATGGCACTGTTGCTATCACTCCAAGCGGCATTGATTTCTTTGAGATCACCCCAGAGGACATCGTAATTATCGACTTAGACGGCAAGACCATCGAAGGCACTCGCACCCCATCTTCTGAGTGGGAAATGCACTTAATGCCATACCGTCACCGCACCGATATTGATGCTGTTATCCACGCTCACACCACCTATGCAACTGTTTTAGCTGTTTTACGTCAAGACTTACCAGCTTCTCACTACATGGTTGCTGTTGCTGGTCCAAACGTACGTTGCGCTCCATATGCTACTTATGGCTCTCACGAGTTAGCTGTTAACTCCCACGAGTACATGAAGGATCGTCGTGCTGTTATCTTAGCTAACCACGGTATCTTATCTGGCGCTCAAGACTTATTAAATGCCTTCAACATCATTGAAGAAGTTGAGTACTGCTCTCAGATCCACTATATGGCTTCTTGCATGGGCAAGCCACACATTCTTCCAGATGAGGAAATGGCTTTAATGGCTGAGAAGTTTAAGACCTACGGTCAACGTAAAGCTAAAGACTAAGCCTTATGCCCAACCTAAGGCAAAAGTATGAGCACTTAAGCTCAACTTGCTCATAGGTTGAAAGCTTTTAAGTTGTATGTTGTTAGAGCTTTCAGCCCACCCTAAATAACATTACGGATTATCTATCACACAAGCCAAGCTTGAATTGGCAAACTCTAGCCCTGTTTTATGAGTTTAGTTTGGGGAAAGGGGAGATAGTATCCGTAGGAGGATGAGTAAAAGTATGGCTAATATTATTTTGTCCATGCAGGGTATTAAAAAAGCTTTCAATGGAGTGCCTGCTTTAAAAAATGGCGCACTAGATTTATATGAAGGCGAAGTACATGCTCTCATGGGTGAGAATGGTGCTGGCAAGTCTACTTTAATGAAGATTTTGACTGGCATTTATGCACGTGATGAGGGACGTGTATATTACGATGGTAAGGATGTAGTTTTTAACGGCCCTGCTGAGTCAGAAGCTGCTGGTATTGCCATTGTGCACCAAGAACTCAATATGATGAAGGATTTGACCGTAGCTCAAAACCTCTTTATTGGTCACGAGTCCATGAATGGAATGTTCATTGATGATAAGGCCATGGAAGAAAAGGCTAAAGAGCTTTTTAAAATCCTGAATGTTGATATTGATCCAAGCGTAAAAGTCGGCATGCTTACAGTAGGTAAGCAGCAGATGGTTGAAATTGCCAAGGTAATTTCCAAAAACGCAAAAGTAATTGTCTTAGATGAGCCAACCGCAGCTTTAACTGATCACGAAATTGAAGAGCTTTTTAGAGTTATTCGTGATCTTAAGTCTAAAGGTGCTGCCATTGTCTATATTTCCCACCGTATGGATGAAATCAATGTGATTTCAGATCGCATTACTGTAATGCGTGATGGTGAATATGTTGGAGTGCTTGATGCGCATAACTGTACTAAAGACGACATCATTAAAATGATGGTAGGTCGTACAGTATTTATTGAGCCTAAGACTAAATCCCAAGTTCCAGAAGGCGCTAAGGTCTTATTACGCTGTGAACACCTCAATCGTGGCAAATTTGTACAAGATGTGTCCTTTGAAGTTCATGCAGGTGAGATCATTGGTTTCTCTGGCTTGATGGGAGCTGGACGTACTGAAACTGCACGTCTTATCTTTGGTGCAGACAAAATGGACTCAGGCAAGATCTTTATTGATGGTAAAGAGGTTGCTATTAAGTCTCCTAAAGATGCCGTGGCCCATGGTATTGGCTACTTATCAGAAGACCGCAAGCGCTTTGGTCTATTAGTTGATAAGTCAGTTGAGGAAAATACCGTAATTGCTTCTTTAAGCAAGTTTATTTCTAGCATGAACTTTATTGACCAAAACAAAACAGAAGAGGTCTCTAAAGAAT
>OGPO01001222.1_pt1 | contig 17261 bp, 11 predicted proteins | sample 1553041 | NCBI WGS metagenome assembly OGPO01 (sample SAMEA2580281, study PRJEB22360) | human gut metagenome | biome: human gut; feature: human-associated habitat; material: faeces | place: Denmark | collected 2008/2010 | reverse complement strand
GCCAGCGGCGGGGCGCTGTACCTGCTCAACGAGGCCGGAGAGATTTGGACAGTGGGAGAGAGCGCCCAGCCCTCGGAGGAGGCCCAGCAGGAGGGGATGGTGGAGTGGGAGGCGGAATTTGCCGACTTCACCGACGGAAGCCCAGACAAAAAGGGGCTGTTTCGTCTCCATATCCGCCTGGAGGTGGAGGAAGGGGGGAAGGTCCAGGCCTGGGTGCAGGTGGACAGCGACGGGACCTGGCTGCCCATGGGCCAACCCATTGGGCCCACCCCCAAGCGCAGCTTCCAGCTGCCCATGGTGCCACGCCGGGGAGACCACTACCGGCTCAAGCTCACCGGAACAGGCAGGGGCCGAATTTACAGTATCACCAGAGAACGGTATGGAAGCGGAGGGTATAACGCCACCCCCGGCCGTACCTAATGGAGGGATATCTATGGCGAACACACTATACAAAAACTATTTGGATAAAATTAGGAAGGACCTGAAGCCATATGATCCGGGGAGAATCGACACTCCGAAGCCTGTCCCGGAGTACGCCATTGCAGCGGCAAGCTTGAAGTCTGGAGCGACCACCACAGAGCAGAAAGCGCTGGCTAATCAGGTGAGCACCCAGATGGCGAAAAGCTACAACGGATTCACTGGAAGCAAAGATCAGGAAATTGAGGATGTGCTGGATCAAATCGGCAGTTTCCCCGACTTCTCCTATGACCAGGAGGCGCCAGAGTACGACAACAAGTACGAGGAGGAGCAGGACGTCATTCTGGACCAGATCGGAAAGTATCCCGATTTCTCTTGGGACCAGGAGGCGCCCACCTACACCAACCCCTATGAGGAGTTGCAAAAGGAGCTGCTGGACCAGATACTGAACCGGCCCGACTTCTCATGGAGCAAGGACACGGACCCGGCGTTTGGAGAGTACCAGAAGCAGTACCTGAGAGAGGGGGAGCGGGCAACCGCCAACGCCCTGGCACAGGCGGCGGCCGCCTCAGGGGGACAGGCCTCCAGCTACGCCGCCACCGCAGCCTCCCAGGCGGGGAACTACTACGCCTCCCAGCTCAGTGACAAAATCCCTGAGCTGTATGACCGGGCGTACCAGCGTTACCTGGGAGAATATGAGCAACTGGCCAACAACCTGGGGATGGTGAACACTCAGCAGCAGATCAGCTACAAGGAGTACTTGGACCGCCTGAATCAGTACAACCAAGACAAGAACTTCGCATATCAGCAGCATCTGGACGACTACAACATGCTCTTGAGCTATCTGGACGCCGTCAACGGCCAGGAGCAGATGGACTATCAGGAGTACAAGGACAAGCTGGGCCAGTACAACGTGGACAAGGAGTTCGCCTACCAGCAGTATCTGGACAACTACAACAAGCTGCAAAGCTACCTCGGAAATCTTCAGGACTCCAACGAGTCTGAGTATAAAAAATATCTGGACGAGCAGCAGCGAGCAGATGCCCAGAAACAGCAGTCCCAGCAGATGGCCCAGGCCCAGGTGGACGCCATGCTCCGGGCAGGGCGTGCGCCGTCTTCTGATCTGCTGAAGCGATCGGGGTATACCCAAGAGTACGTCAATGCCATGATCGCTGCGTACCAGGCGGCACAGGCAGCAAAATATGCTTCGTATCGCTCGGGCGGCTCGGGCGGAACAAGAAAATCCACCGGAACAACGACGCAGAAAAAGCCTACTTACAACCCGAGAGGGTCGGGGAATCTGGTCAGCGTACCACAGTATGGAGAAATCACCTATGATGATCTGGACATCTTGAAGAAGAAGGGGCTTGTGAGAGTAGACGGTGTCGATGCGAACGGGAAGCTGAAGGTCACGCCGCTGAAGAACAAGAAAAACAGCGGGTTTATCCAGCTGACCAGATAAGGAGGCCGAAATATGCCATTCGTTGGGAAAAATAATTTGACCGCAAAGGAACGTCTGTATGGAGAGGCTATCATCAACCAGACGAGAAGAGAGCGGGAGAAAGCGCAGCAGGAGGCGGAAGAAAAGGCCAGACGGTGGGCCAGCCTCCAAATGGACAACGCCGACAAAGGCCCTATGCCTTCCCCCAGAGAGATGATCTCTCTGGGGGGCCAGGCCCTGACCTCCGGGACCGTGCAGACCGCCGCAGATGCGATCCAGAGGATGCGGCAGCAAATGCTGGAGCAGGAGCAGCAGAGGAAAGAGGAGGAAAGACGCCGTGCCATGTACCAGCCCAAACCGGAGCAGACGGCCAAGGACCTGGCAGGGATGCGGTTGGACGCCGGAGACTTTGCCAAGGTGGGAGGCCAAACCCTGACCTCTGGGACGGTGCAGAGTGCGGCAAAGAGCCTGGGGAGCTACAAGCAATCCAAGCAACCCTCTGGCCCTGTCAAGGTAGATTTCATGGGGGTGTCATCGGAGCGGGATGCCCGTCTGGAACTGCTCAATGAAAACCTTCGGAGGCTGGAAGATCAGAGGAAGATGCAGGAGGCCAAGGCCGCACCCAACCGAGAGGAGAGACAAGCGCAGCAGGAGGCCTTTTGGAGGGATAGAGCCCTGAGCACCGGATATAGCCCGAACAGCTCGGTGCAAATGAGCACCAGGCAGCAGGAGGCGGCCGAGAAGGCAGGAGCGCTGAAAAACCAGGAGCGGGAGCTGGGCCAGTACATCAAGTACCTAGAAGGCCAGGGCGTACAGGACCGTGCCCAAAATGCAGTCACTGAAAGAGATGTGCAAAGAGGGCTGAATTCCAACATCGAAAAGGGGGATATCACGACCGGGAACGAGAAGGTCCGCTCTCTAGCCCGTGCCATCCAATACGGGAAGCTGGGACTGGAACCGCATGGGTTCAATGAGACGGATATTTCCGCTAATATGAAATGGGCCGATGCCCTCACAGAGCGCCAGAAGGACACAATCCTGGCCTTTGCCGGAAGGGAAGACTGGGATGGCGCCCAAAGGTATTTGGATAGCATATCGGACCAGCTGAATCAGAAGGTGGCGGAATCTGAGTATAACGACTTGGGCACAGCGGGGAAGGCATTGTACTGGGCACCTGCAGGAATTGACCAGTTTGCAAGCGGCATTGCACAATTGGGGGACAGTGAAGCGAGAAATCAAACCGTGACTAACCGTGTGTCCCAGATGGTCCAACAGGACGCCTATGATACTCACCCGGCCCTGGGTTTTGCCTACGACATGGGCACCAGTATCTCCAACATGACGCCGTCCATCCTTCTGTCAGCAGTGGCGGGGCCTGCCCTGGGCGCTGCTGGATTGAGCGCAAGCACGGCGGGGGCCGTAGCTGGCGGGATTGGCTCGGCTGCCCTGGGCGCCTCCGCTGGAGGAAACGCATACGCAGAAAAGCGTCGGCAGGGATATTCTGAGGACGAGGCGGCGGCCTATGCCACCCTGGTGGGCGCATCTGAGGCTGGGTTGCAGTATGTACTAGGCGGCATATCCAAGCTGGGCGCCACGCCGCTGGCAAAGGCCACGGAGATGGTGTCGAAAATCGACAACGCCTTTGGACAGGCCGCCATCAAGCTGGGGGCAAACATGCTCTCAGAGGGTGTGGAAGAAGGATTGCAGTCCGTCCTGGAGCCCGCCTTTGCCACGCTGATCCTGGACGAGAAGTACCAGGTCAGCCCACAAGAAGTGGTGACCTCTTTCCTGATGGGCGCCCTGACGGCGGGTCTCCTGGAAGGAATGGGGGCAGTCCGAGCCGGAAGAGCCGGGCAGGAGGTGGCCCGGAATGGCGGATTTGACGCCACCGCCGTGGACGGATACATGGGCGAGTCCGGCGTGGACTACTTCCGAGGTGTGACCAATGCAGGGGAGACAAGCCAGGCCCTGGACATCCTGGACGACTACTACGGCCTGAGCCGTGGGCAAAACGAAGACGTCCGGGCGGAGGTGGAGCGCCAGTATGCCATGCGCTCCGCCTGGTATGAGGGCAGAGACCAGGCCCGGAGAGCTACCGAGCAGACGGCCACGGAGGAGGCACAGGCCGCTGAGCCTGAGGGCTTGCGCCTAGGGGCCATGTGGGAGGACACCCAAGGCCAGACGGCCCAGGGAACGCCCCAGGAGGACGCAGGAGCTGACCAAACCGCCCGGCTGGTGCAGGAGGCCAGGGAGACGGTACAGGCCGCCACCGCCGCCCAGGAGGCCCAGAGCGGAGAGCCTGAGGGCTTGACACTGGGAGATACGTGGGAGAATAATGAGGCCAGAAATCCTCAAAATCTGAATGAAGGAGCAGGAGTCAATGGACGAGAAGAAGATGCAGCCCCAGCAGCAGGAGCAACAACCCCAGCAGGAAGAGATTTACTTGATGGAGAACCGGGACGGGTTTATGGTCAGGGTCCCGGCCAGCAAGCTGGAGTCGTGGAAGAAGGCCCAGCAGGAGCCGCCCAGACCTCTGAACAAGGCCGAGCAGCAAGTGCAAGAAATGATCTTGCAAAGAATCTTCGGGGACAAGAAGTAAGCAGCCGCCAGCTGGGCCTCTCCAGGGGCACAGACACCGCAAACGTCCTGGTGATGCCACAGGAGCTGTGGGACACCGAGATGGTGCAGGTGGCCCAGGAGGTCCAGGCCAGAACCGGGTCCACCGTGACCTATGTGCTGGGTGACATGGAGGTGTCCAACACGGACGGAAGCGTGGGCACAGTGCGAGGGGTGCAGATGCCTGGGCGGATTATCGTGCGGGCGGACCATCCGAGGGTGAGCGTGGAGAAAATCGCCAAGCACGAGGAATTCCACGTCTATGCGGGGCGGAACACCAACATGGTGAGGGATGCCGAGAACCGCATCATGGCCAAGTACAACCAAGCAGAGTTCCAGACGGTGATAAATACCTACATTGAAAACCTGCGGGGCATTATCGACATTCCGCCAAACGGAACTAATGAGCAGGTGGTGGAGGCGTACTATCGAATCCTGGAGGAAATATTCGCCGATGCCTACGCAGGAATCAACGCCTTCGGCGTGGAAACCAGCCGATACCAGGAGACCGTCCAAGAGGTGTCCCAGGAGCGGGAGGCCATCCGGGCCAGCCGGGAGAATGCCCAGGCCACCGAGCGAACGACCGGGCCGACCGACACAGCCAAGGAGAACGGCGCAGGGGTGCGGGATGGAGGCGTGGAAGAGGCCGAAAGCGCTGAGCAATCATCGGAGGAGGATGCCAAAAAACAGGAGGTGTACCGCCAGGCAAAGGAGATGCGGGATGCCCTGCGGGACGCCTACGCAGAGGGCCGGATCAGTGAGGCGGAGTATGACGCCGCCATGGATGTAGTCCTGGAGCGGGTGGACGTGGACGGAGGCTCCATGCTGGAGATGTGGGACCGCTGGGACCGGGAGGAAGGCTGGGAGCGGTACTCGGTGGAGGACGAGGAGACGCTCAATGAGTTTACCATCGGAGATGATGGGAACATCTATCTTCCTGGTCAGCCTATGCCGGAGGCTGTGAAGCGGCAGAGAGCCAAGGATACAGCCAAGAGCCAGGCACGGCAAACCGAAGAGAAGTTTTCGGTGGAGGATGAAGAAACCCTCACGGAATTCGCCCTTGGGGATGATGGTAATATCTATCTTCCCGGTCAGCCTATGCCGGAAGCCGTGAAGCGGATGAGAGCAGCCCAGCAGAAGGATGCCTCTGTGGACAGAAAACAATTGGAGCCAGACCAAAGAGAAGCATATTCTACGGAAGATGCCAAGGAAAGTATCGTGGATACTCTGCCGAGGAAAGCCCAGAACTATCTGTCCAGGGCGGAGCGGGCCATGGTGCGCAAGCTGGGCGACCTATTGAGCGTTCCTACCACAGCCCAACGGGAATACCTTCAGGAGACAGTGAGAGAAATCTCGGAGGAGTACCTGAAGAAAGGGCGAATTTCTCAGGAAAGCATGGACCGCCTCTTTGAAAATGCCTACGACCAGGGCGTAGTGGTGAAAGAAGGTCTGATGGATGAGTACAGGGACCTGTACAACCGTCTGCGGAATACGGAACTGGTTTTCTCCAAAGAGTATCACGGAGACATTGCGGACTTTGAGGCGTTCAGAAGGAAGTACCAAAACAGACTGAGAATCAAAACCAAGGGGCGCACCAACATCGACCAAGTTTACATGGAGCTAGCTGAGGACTGGCCTGGGTTCTTTAACAACGAAGAGCATACACACCCATCGGACCAATTGGAGCACATTGCAAAAGTGATGGATGGTTTCCAAAAAGTTGAGATGAGCCTGGACGCATATTATGGAGGAGACGAGGACTTCAAGCGGTGGGCAAAGCATGACTTTGAAGTGGCTGTCACCGACATGCTGGGAGGGCTGCGGAATGTCAAGCGATATGCTGATGAACAGGCGGCGGCCCAGACGGCCAGGCAAGAAGCCATACCGACCACCCAGGCCGAGGTGGAGAAAAGCTGGAGAAAAGTGAAGGATGCCCGGAAAAAATATGAGAAGGTCAACGCAAAAAGCCTCCTGACCAACGATGACAAGGTGGCTGTGGGGCAATTGCTCCGTGGAGAGATCAAATTGGAGCACCTGGACCCAGACAAGCTCAACGTGAAGGATATCAGAGCCGTCTATCAAGCGAAGGAGGAATACGAGAGACTGGCCAAGGGCATCAAGGCGTGGAACCGAAGCCGAAAAGAGCAGGCGAAAGCCGAGGCGGACACCTTCCTGGAGACCGCCAACGACTGGAAGGACAAGCCGGCTGGAATCCTCTACTCCCGGGAGACCATGGAGCGGAACATCCGGGACATCATCAAAGACAAAGACCTTGCCGAGCAAATCATCTCCACCTACTTCACCCCGGTACACAAGGGGGCTGCTGCCGCCACCAGAATGAAAAACACCTACCGGGAGCGGGTGAGAAATCTGGGGCTTTCCCGAAAAGAGGCAAAGGGGAATCTCGTGTCCGAGGCCCATGCTGTGCAGCTGCTGGGAGAGGCGGAGGATAACATCCGAGTTCTGGAGCAAATGAAGGGGGAGGACAAGAAACGAGATGGGAAGACCCTGGAGGAATGGCGCAGCGTGGTGGCCGAGCTGTGGGAGCAAAACCCGAACCTGGACGAAGGGAAAATCAGAAACGCCGTCAAGGAGTTCCGAGTAATCTATGATGACCTCTTCCAGCAGATGAACGAGGTTCGAGTGCGGAACGGCTATGAGCCCGTGAACTACCGGCAAGGGTACTTCCCACACTTCCAGCCCGGGAACGGGGAGGGCATTCTGGCCGCCTTTGGCCGGGCCATGGGTATCTCCACAGAGGTCACGGCGCTGCCCACCACCATCAACGGCCTGACCCATACCTTCCGGCCTGGAATCCGATGGTTTGGAAACGCCCAGGAGCGTCTGGGATTCAATACTGCGTATGATGCCGTGGAAGGATTTGACCGCTACATCGAAGGTGTGGCGGACGTGATCCACCAGACCGACAACATCCAGCGCCTGCGGGCTCTGGCCTCCCAGATTCGATACCGGACGGGAGATGAGGGAATCCGGCGTCAGGTGGACGCTGTGCGGGACAATACCACTCTGGCCGAACAGGACAAAGAGAGCCGAATCGAGAAGATCTATAAGAACGGGCGCTTTGCACTGAGCAACTTTGTGGTTGAGCTGGACGAGTACACCAACTTGCTGGCCAACAAGAAGAGCCGGGCAGACCGGAAAATGGAGGGGGACGCAGGCAGAAGGGCGTACAACATCGTCAAAGCCCTGGAGAGCCGAGTGGCTGCCAACATGGTGGCCGTGAACCCTGGAAGCTGGCTGACAAACTTCATTCCGTTGACCCAGGGCGGCGCCCTACTGGACCGTGGAATGTTGCTCCACGGCATGTGGGACACTCTGCGGGCGTACAAAGGTGATGATGGATTCGTTGACACCAGCACATTTCTCACCAATCGGCGGGGGAGCGACCCGATCGTGAAAACCTGGGCACAGAATGCCTCTGCGGTCATGTCCAAACCCATGGAGTTCATCGACAGCTTCACAGCGGACAGCCTGGTGAGAGCCAGATACCGACAAAATGTGAAGCGAGGAATGAGCGAAAATGCAGCTATGGAAGAGGCGGATGCTTGGACGGCTGGAGTCATGGCAGACCGCAGCAAAGGGTCTATGCCCACCCTGTTCGAGCGGAAAAACCCGCTGACCAAGATATTCACCCAATTCCAGTTGGAGGTGAACAACCAACTGAGCTATCTTTTCAAGAACATGCCAAGGGACACCAGAGGCAAAGGGCTGCACGCTTTGGCGGCGGCGCTTATAAAGTTTGCCGTCGGAGCCTTTCTGTACAACGAGGTGTATGAGTTCATTGTGGGCCGCCGGCCTGCTCTGGACCCCATCGGTATGCTCAACGATACAGTGGGAGACCTGACTGGGTGGGAACTGCCCAACCTGGTTGAGTTGGGAGTGGATGCGGCTTCTGGTGATCTCACCGCAGCGGACTTCCAGACGGAGCGGGGGGACCTGTACGACGCAGCGGAAGGATTGGCCGGGAATGTGACGGAGAATCTCCCGTTCATCAGCGGATTCCTGGGCGGCGGCCGGTACCCCGTGATGAACGCCTTGCCGGACTTCCAGAACGCCGCACGAGCGGCACTGGATAGTGACTGGAGTGCGGAGAGAAAGCTGTATGAGCTGTCCTCTGGATTTGAGAACCCTCTGACATATCTGCTGCTGCCATTTGGAGGCGGCCAGTTGAAGAAGATCTACAACGGCGTGAAGGCAGCAGTACAAGGAGGGAAGTACAGCGTAAACACAGACGGAGAGGAGATCCTCCAATATCCGATGTTCATGGACTCCCGTGGAGAGTCTATCGCCAACGTGACCAGAGCCATCCTGTTTGGCACCACGTCTCTGCCTACTGGTCAGGAGTGGGTAGAGGAAGGGTTTAAGAGCCTTACCGCAGAGCAGACTGTGGCTTACAAGTGGATGATGGAGGAGGGCGTCACCGGACGGGAAGCCTTCTACCTCATCAAGGAGCTGAGATCGGCCACAAAGACGGATGACCAGAGCAAGGCGCAGGTGCAGCGGGACATCCTGGAGAAGGCAGGGCTCAATGACGGAGCTCTGGAGGCCGCCTATTACACCATGGTGGCCACCAACAAAGAGCGGGAGATCATCGACACCATGGAAGAGGCGGGAGCGGACACCGGGGTGGTGACCCGGGCGCTCATGGAACTGAAGCAGGCCGACGCCACTACACAAGCTGCTGTGGAGCGGGTGCTGAAATCCGTGCATGGTCTGACCAATGCGGAGCGAAGGAAGCTGTGGCAGCTCCAGAACACTGGGTGGGACGAGAAGAAAAATCCGTTTTAGTTCACATGGTAAAACAAAAGACAAGGCCGGGGGCGTGAGCCCTCGGCCTTGTCTTTTAGATAGGGATGAAGCCCTGCGGCCTCTCGGCGGCAGGGCTTCGGATATGCGATACAAAAAGAAGGAGGTATACGGAAGCGACAAGAACAACATAGCACAGATGATGGTATTTTTCAATTCGTATGGAGGAAATGTGCATTACAGAAACCAGAATATAATAGTCTATTGTAGTTAGGTCCTCCGTATTGACTGATAATCAGGGCAGCCAACTTGGGATTGGTATTCTTGATACGCACGGGGTACTGTAGCTTTTTCTCATAGACAAACATCAGCGCATTCCTCCTTCCTGGCGATATTCCCAAGGCCAGGGATCATTGAGCCAGGTGTACTGGTCCTGGTTGGCTGCCGCCTGTTGGGTGAGCGGCCCATACATGGCCTCGTAACGGCGTCGGCCCTCCTTGGCCAGCTTGGCATACTCCCGGAAAAGGTAGAACGCCTCTTTGTCCTGGGGATGGGTGTCCAGATATAATCCCAGCTCGGTAAGGACAAAACTCAAGGCCTGGAGCTCCAAGGCCCCAGTCTGGGCCGGAGTGGCCGCTACCGTGTTGATCTGGAAGGGCAGATTCAGGCCGGGAAACAGGGTTCCGTTGGCCAGAGCGTCATGCTGGGAATAGGTCTGGCTCCCGTTCTGCTGAAACGGAACATAGGGGACCGCCAAGGGCGCGCAGGATGGGAGTGTCCCCATTCCGTCACCGCAGGGGCGGTTGGTGGGTTCGTTCATATTCAAAAGAGTGGCCTCCTCAAACATTTTAGCATCACATGCCATACCATCCTATGCCATTCCTGCCTAGGTTGACAGCCGCCTGCAAAAACTGCATATTGAAATGCTGTGAAAACTGTGGTACAATGCCATTAAATAAGCTGAATGGAGGGATATCCATGACTCACGTCAAGACTCTCAACGGTGCTACTCTGAAGCAGAGCGCTGCTCACGGTGGCTGCGGCGAGTGCCAGACCTCTTGCCAGTCCGCTTGCAAGACTTCCTGCACTGTCGCCAATCAGAAGTGTGAGAACAATCACTAATCATTGATTAGACACCGGAAAGGGTGGGCCTTGTCCCACCCTTTTTCCGTGTGTTTGAAGGAGAACAATTATGGTACATACTTTTCACTGTTTGGATGCCAATATCGCGGTGGATGTGAACAGCGGTGCCGTGCATGTGCTGGACCAGACCGCTTACGACCTGCTGTCCCTGCTGGACGGCCCCATGGCGGAGCACTGCACGGACGAGGTGGCCGCCAAGTTGCCCCAGTACGACCGCGAGTCTCTCAACTGCGCCTGGGAGGATCTCTACCAGCTGCAGCAGCAGGGGCTCCTCTTCACGGACGATAACTACATCGACCCTGAGGCCGCTGTGCTCATGCAGAAGGACGCCCCCGTCAAGGCCCTGTGCCTCCACGTGTCTCACGACTGCAACCTGCGCTGCAAGTACTGCTTTGCCTCCACCGGCGACTTCGGTACCGGACACCGCATGACCATGAATGTGGAGACCGCCAAGAAGGCCATTGACTTTGTCATCGCCCGCTCCGGCAAGCGCCACAACATCGAAGTGGACTTCTTCGGCGGCGAGCCCCTCATGGCCATGGACACCGTCAAGGCCACCGTGGACTACGCCCGTTCCCTGGAGAAGGAGCACAACAAGAACTTCCGGTTCACCATCACCACCAACGGCATTCTGCTGGACGATGAGACCATCGACTACATCAACGAGAACATGTCCAACGCCGTGCTCTCTCTGGATGGCCGCTCTGAGGTCAACGACAACATGCGCCCCACCGTCAACGGCAAGGGCAGCTACGATGTAATTCTCCCCAAGTTCCAGAATCTGGTGGCTGGACGTGGTGACAAGGACTACTACTTGCGTGGTACGTTCACCCGTCACAACCGGGACTTTGCCCAGGACGTCATCCACATCGCTGACCAGGGCTTCCGCAACGTGTCTGTGGAGCCTGTGGTGGGAGATGCCAAGTATGACTACACCTTCAAGGAGGAGGACCTGCCCGGTATCCTGGAGGAGTATGAGAACCTGGCCCGGGAGTTGCTGGACCGGGACGACATCAACTTCTTCCACTTCGACGTGGACCTCACTCAGGGTCCCTGTGTCATCAAACGGATGCGTGGCTGTGGCGCTGGCTGTGAGTACGTGGCCATCACCCCCGACGGTGATATCTATCCCTGCCACCAGTTTGTTGGCAAGGAAGAGTACAAGCTGGGCAACGTGTACGACAACACCTTTGATATGGACATTTTCCGGAAGTTTGCCGGGCTGAACATCTACACCCGCCCCGACTGTAAGGACTGCTGGGCCCGCTTCTATTGCAGCGGCGGCTGCTCCGCCTCCAATCTGGAGGTCAATGGGGACATGATGATTCCCAACCGGTTTGGCTGCGACATGCAGCGCAAGCGTCTGGAGTGCGCCATTGCTATGAAGGCCCACCGTGCCGGTATGGTCTAATTCCTTTTCAGGCTATCTCAATCGCCGCCCCTTTCACAGGGGCGGCGATTCTCTTTTGCATAGTTTTCCCTGGGATGCATAGGTTAGCAAGAGGTGATGAAACGATGACGCATCCCAAGCGGCTATATTCGCCACGAACATCCCGTGGACAGGGAAAACGGCGGGGGAGGAGCCCCCTCTTCTTTTCCTGCTCCCACCACCTGGTAGGCGTACTGCTGGGCAGCATTTTTGCTGCGCTTGGGGGGCGTCATCCCCAATTTTCAGACCAATTGGCCAGCTATTTTCAGTCGGTGGCCCATGGAACGGTTCCTTCCGTCTCCTTCTGGTCCACCGTTTGGGACATTCTCTGCTGGCCCTTGCTGTTGGTGCTGCTGAGTTTTGGGCCTCCCGGCGTGGTGGGAGTACCATGCGTACTCCTCATCCGGTGCTTTCTCCTCAGCTATGCCTGCTCCAGTTTTGTCGCCATGTTCGGCCTCTCTGGCCTGGGATGGGGCGCTCTATTCTTCGGGGTCTCCACCATTCTGGTGCTACCTCTCACCCTGTATGTGGCAAAGTGGTCGTTTACCAATGCGCTGCGCAAATGTATCCCCCAGGAGTCCTCGGCCAAACTCCTGCCTCCATGGTCTGCGCTGGTCTGCTGTGGGGCTCTGTTTGGTCTTTCCTACTTTTTCCAAGGGCATTTGCTCCCATTCCTTCTCCCAGGGTTGTGTCAAAAACTGCTCACTCTGCTTCCCTTGGGTTGAAAAGTCCGGGGCACCCAGTACGCCCTTTCCCTTGCGGCTGGTGGCAAATTATGATACAATAGTTCGAGTAAATTTCCAGGGCAGGGGAGGGAAAACTGAGTGCGGATATTGGGGATTGACCCAGGCTATGCCATTGTGGGATTTGGCCTCATCGACTCCCAACCTGGCAGGCAACAGCTGGTAGCCTGTGGGGCCATCAACACCCCGGCAGGGGTACGTCTGCCCGCCCGTCTGTGGCAGATCGCCACAGACATGGAGGAACTGATTGGCCAGTTTCACCCCGAGGTTCTGGCCATTGAGGAGTTGTTCTTCAATCAAAACGTCACCACCGGCATCGGCGTGGCCCAGGCCAGAGGAGTGATTCTAATGACCGCAGAGAAATGTGGTCTGCCTGTGGTGGAGTACAATCCCTCCCAGGTCAAGCAGGCCGTGGTGGGATACGGCAAGGCGGAAAAACGTCAGGTGATGGAGATGACTAGAAAGTTACTCCACCTAGCCAGTGTGCCCAAGCCGGATGACGCTGCGGATGCGGTGGCCATCGCCCTGTGCCATGCCCGCAGTTGCACCTCGCTGCTGTCCCGATCTATGAACCATACCTAAGGAGCAAGCTATGTTTTACTATCTCAACGGAACGGTGGCCCATATTGGCCCCTATCTGGCCGTCATTGACTGCGGCGGCGGGGGCTATGCCTGCCGCACCACCAACCATACTCTGGCTGGTCTGACCCGCGGGGCACAGGCCAAGCTCTACACCTACCTCCACGTCCGGGAGGATATTTTTGAACTCTACGGATTTTCCACGGAGAGCGAGTTGTCCAGCTTCCAGATGCTCATTGGGGTGTCCGGTGTGGGCCCCAAGGCCGCTCTGGCCATTCTCTCCTCCAATACGCCGGAGGGACTGGCTCTGGCCATCGTCTCGGAAAACGAGAAGGCCCTGACCTGCGCCCCTGGCATCGGAAAGAAGATCGCCCAGCGCATCATCCTGGAGCTAAAGGACAAGCTGTCCAAGGGACAGCTCACCACCAGCAGCGGGGAAGCCTTTGCTGGCGGCGTGACCATCATTCCCGAAAACAAAACCAGCGAGGCCGCGGCGGCTCTGGCCGTCCTGGGATACAGCCAGCCCGAGATTGCCGCTGCGTTGAAGGGCCTGGATGTGGACCAGCTGACGTTGGAAGAGATCATCAAGCAGGCGCTCAAGCGCATGGTCCGCTAAATGAGGTGTGACAGATATGAGCATTGATTTTTCCAACCACGAATACGAAGGGGCGGACTTCGAGCCCCTGGTCAGCACCTCTCTGACCCGAGCGGACGACGGGGAGGCCTCTCTGCGGCCTCAGACCCTGGACCAGTACATCGGCCAATCCAAGGCCAAGGACAACCTGGAGGTGTTCATCCAGGCGGCCAAAATGCGGGGAGAGCCTCTGGACCACGTGCTGCTCCATGGCCCCCCAGGCCTAGGCAAAACCACCCTCAGCGGCATCATCGCCAACGAGATGGGGGTACAGATTCGCATCACCTCCGGCCCCGCCATTGAAAAGCCGGGGGATTTGGCGGCTCTGCTCACCAACCTCCAGGAAAATGACATTCTGTTTGTGGACGAAATCCATCGGCTGAACCGCTCGGTGGAGGAGATTCTCTATCCGGCCATGGAGGACTACGCCATTGACATCATGATTGGCAAAGGCCCTTCCGCCAACTCCATCCGCCTGGACCTGCCCAAGTTCACCCTTATCGGTGCCACCACCCGGGCAGGCCAGTTGTCCGCACCTCTGCGGGACCGCTTTGGCGTCACCCTTCGGCTGGAGCTGTACACTCCCGAGGAGCTCAGCGAAATTGTCACCCGCTCAGCAGGCATTCTCAATGTGCCCATAGAGCCAGACGGAGCCATGGAGATTGCCCGGCGCAGCCGGGGCACGCCCCGCATCGCCAACCGGATGCTGCGGCGGGTGCGGGACTTCGCCCAGGTCACTGCCGGAGGCGTCATCACCCAGGGGGTGGCCGATCGGGCCCTACAAGCGCTGGAGATTGACGCCCTGGGTCTGGACCAGATTGACCGCCGTATGCTGTTGAGCATCATCGAAAATTACGGAGGTGGGCCTGTGGGCCTGGACACCTTGGCCGCCACCATCAACGAGGAGTCCGTCACCCTGGAGGATGTGTACGAGCCCTATCTGATGCAGCTGGGCTTTCTCACCCGCACACCTCGTGGCCGCTGCGTCACCTATAAGGCCTTTGCACACCTGGGACTGACACCACCCAACCGCGGAGAAATGGAACAACTTTCCTTTTGATTGCCAGGTTTTCCAGAACCTTTCCAGATGCTTTTTAGATTTTGCATAAAAATCATTGACAATCGCGCCAGTTTGTGATAAAAATAAACAAGGTTACAGTATGAAGGACATTGAGGAGTTGACAACAGAATATTCTGATGAGGCACTTTGTGCAAAGGCCAGAGAGGGCGATTTGACGGCTGAAGAAGAGTTGGTTCTGCGCTATCAGCGGCAGGTCCGCATCTGCGCCCGCCCCTTCTTTTTGGCTGGCGGCGACAGCGAGGATTTGATTCAGGAGGCCATGTTCGGACTGATCAAAGCCATCCGTGAATTTGACCCCAATCGTGATGCTTCCTTTCGCACCTTTGCCGACGTCTGCATTCGCAATCGCATTCGTTCCGCCGTTACCTCTGCATCCCGGGGGAAACACACACCTTTGAACGACAGCGTCCCCTTTGACTCCATTGAGGCAGAGAGCGGTTCCAGTCCGGAAGAGCTCTATATCTCCAGAGAGGAAGAGACGGAGCGGATGGAACAGCTCACCAAGTGTTTGTCTTGTCTTGAACGGCAGGTTTTGACCCTGTTCCTGCAAGGACTCTCTTATCAGGAAATTAGTTGCCACGTCGGACGCTCTGTGAAGTCTGTGGACAACGCAGTACAACGGATTCGACGAAAGGTTGCCCCATATTATGGCGATTTCAGCGAGAGCTGACGCAAATATTACAGTCCCAGCAGAGGCATTTCCCGGTTCTGGGCATCAAAAGAGAGGGTATTTCCATGTACGAAGACAAGACTTTAGTATGCAAAGAGTGTGGCCAGGAGTTCGTGTTCACCGCCGGTGAGCAGGAGTTCTACGCTGAGCGCGGCTTCCAGAATGAGCCCCAGCGCTGCAAGGCCTGCCGCGACGCTCGCAAGACTTCCGCCCGTGGTCCCCGTGAGTACTTCACCGCCACCTGCGCCGCTTGTGGCCGTGAGGCGAAGGTTCCCTTTGAGCCCAAGTCCGATCGCCCTGTTTACTGCAGCGAGTGCTTTGCCAAGATGCGTGAAGAGGGCTAAGCCTCTATCTTTGTTGCATCCAAACGGAGTTGCCTTCTCGGCAACTCCATTTTTATTTGCCCAGTTCATGGTAACGTTTTTCTAAGGACGTCTTGTTCCGGTTGTCGAACTGTGATATAATGCTATCATTACGGGACATTGAAATGATAGCCGTTTTTTGTTCCTGAACGAAGTGGGGAATCCAAGGTTTTTCCCTGCTCATATCCAATAAGGGGGTTCTTTTCACCGTGAACAAATCTATTTACGAAAGTCCTCTCTCGTCTCGCTATGCCAGTGATGAGATGCAGTACATCTTCTCTCCGGACAAGAAGTTCTCCACATGGCGCAAGCTGTGGGTGGCGCTGGCTCGGGCCGAGATGGAGCTGGGCCTGCCCGTGACTCAGGAGCAAATTCAGGAGATGGAGGCCCACCTGACCGACATCGACTATGACCTGACCGCTCAGAAGGAGAAGGAGCTGCGCCACGACGTCATGGCTCACATTCATACCTTCGGCACCCTGTGCCCCAAGGCCATGCCCATCATCCACCTAGGCGCCACCAGCTGCTATGTGGGTGACAACACCGACGTGATCATCATGCGGGAAGGCCTGGAGCTGGTTCGCGACAAGCTGGTGCGAGTGCTGTCCAACCTGTCCCAGTTCGCCCTGAAATACAAGGCTCTGCCCACTCTGGGCTTTACCCACTTCCAGGCCGCTCAGCTGGTCACCGTGGGCAAGCGGGCCACCCTTTGGATGAATGAGCTGCTGATGGACCTGGAGGAGGTGGAGCACCGCATCTCCACCCTGAAGCTGCTGGGTTCCAAGGGGACCACGGGGACCCAGGCCTCCTTCCTGGAGCTGTTCGAGGGCGACCATGAGAAGGTGAAGGAGCTGGAGCGCCGGATCGCGGAGGAGCTGGGCTTCGACGCCGTGGTCCCGGTCAGCGGGCAGACCTACTCCAGGAAAATGGACTACAACGTGCTGTCCACCCTGGCGGGGATCGCCCAGAGCGCCAGCAAGTTCGCCACCGACCTGCGGCTTCTGTGCCACCTGAAGGAGGTGGAGGAACCCTTTGAGAAGAACCAGATCGGCTCCTCCGCCATGCCCTATAAGCGCAACCCCATGCGGTGCGAGCGGATCTGCTCCCTGGCCCGCTATGTGATCGTGGACGCCGGGAACCCCGCTATCACCACTGCCACCCAGTGGTTCGAGCGCACCCTGGACGACTCGGCCAACAAGCGCATCTCCATCCCGGAGGCCTTCCTGGCCGTGGACGCCATCCTGAACATCTATATGAATGTGGCCTCCGGCCTGGTGGTCCACCCCAAGGTCATCCGCCGCCATGTGATGGAGGAGCTGCCCTTCATGGCCAGTGAGAACATCCTGATGGACGCTGTGAAGCGGGGCGGCAACCGGCAA
>OGPO01001212.1_pt1 | contig 17361 bp, 18 predicted proteins | sample 1553041 | NCBI WGS metagenome assembly OGPO01 (sample SAMEA2580281, study PRJEB22360) | human gut metagenome | biome: human gut; feature: human-associated habitat; material: faeces | place: Denmark | collected 2008/2010 | reverse complement strand
TAGGTGATGGCGGTAAATATCCGGATGTTCTGAAAACTCCCACGCCTCTTCCGCCTGCATTTTCTGGAATCCCGCAATATTCCGCTCATATTCCAGTGGAATTAAGGCACTCATAAAACGGATCTGTTCCGTGCGCTGATAGTTGTTCACCGCATCCATAAATTCGCTGACTTCAATATGCATGTTTGAAAGTGCGATCAGGAATTTTTCCAGTGAGATGTCGGATTCCCCTCGCTCAAATCGGGAAATCTGAGCTGCGGAAAACCGCTCATTTGAAATCTGTTTGAGGGAGATGTGTCTGTTTGTGCGCAGATTTTTAAATACCTGCCCTAAATGATCGTAATTTTGCAAATTTTATTCTGTTCCTTTCCAGAGATTTTGCAGCTATGTTTTCTATTCCATAACTGCCATCTTTGATAAGTTTTCTAGCTCGATTATAACAAGTATTTTATTTTGAGTACACCCTAACACATAAACGTTGAGAACACGCAACACCCCGGGCTGAAATCAGATACCTTGTAACTGATTTCAGCCCGGGGCAGTGAACTATCTTTTTATACTTCTAGAATAAACAGAACTCCCTCCTGTTTTCCAAACTCCTCAATGATCTGTTCATGTGAAACCGCTCTGGCAAAGTGTAACGTCATGGTTGCCGCCACTACCTTTTCACCATCTGAGTCTTTCTGCTTTGTTACCTGAATCTCATCTATGATACATGAAACTTCTCTTCCATAAGATAAAAATTTGCTTAATTCCCGAATTCCCGCAAATTCTACATAAATAGAAAACACTTTCACTGTCCGGCTCAGCAATTTATCCACTGAATGCAGAATGCGCATTGCACACCAGAGTGTGAAAAAGCCCACTATTGCTCCAGAATAAAATCCGGCTCCCAACGCAAGTCCCAGACAAGCACCTGCCCAAAGTCCAGCTGCAGTCGTCAGTCCTTTTACCTGATTCTGCTTTGTCACTAGAATAGTTCCTGCACCAAGAAAACTGATACCACTGATGACCTGCGCTGCAATTCTACTTGAATCTGGATCTCCCATATATATTTTGAGGTAAATTCCGGTCATCATTGCAATCTCCGCTCCCATACATACTACAATATAAGTACGAAATCCTGCTGGACGCCCTTTTTGCTCCCTCTCATATCCAAGGATTCCAGAAAACAGCATCCCAAGAATCATGCGGATAAGTATTTCCGTGATTGTCAGATTTTCCAATGCCGGTCATTCCTTTCTGTCTGACATCAGCCTTTTACTGCTCCGCTGACACCTTCTACATAATACTTCTGCGTACATAAGAATAAAATTGCTACCGGTATGGAGATAATAACCGCACCTGCTGCAAAGCTACAGAACCACTGATCAATATATTCCACATCTAACATCTGGTACAAGCCGACTGCAACTGTGTAATACTCCTGATTTGCACCACACAATACCTTTGCGAGCATAAAGTCTTTGAATGGTCCTGCAAAAGAAGTCAGCATCGTGTATACAACAACTGGTTTACTCAAAGGCATAATGATCTGTGTCAGGACCTGCCATTTGCTTGCTCCGTCTAATAGTGCCGCCTCATCAAGCGACATGGATATCGTATCAAAAAATCCTTTAGCTATATGATAACCGCAGCCTGCGCCTCCCGCATACACTGCAATCATTGCCACACGCAGCATTGGTCCGTCACTCCAGCCAAGCATTTTAATAATGTAATATACCGCGATCATCGACATAAATCCCGGAAACAGATGGATGATCATAGCTGCATTCATTAACGGTTTCCTTGCACGGAACCGCAGTCTTGAAAGAGTATATGCCACCGAAATCACAAAAAATGTGGATATGATACAGCTTACCGATGCTATGATAAATGTATTCCATACCATCTTGGGAAAATTAAATACGGAAAAATCGGTAAATAATTTTATATAGTTATCCAGTGTATAACGCGTCGGGAAAAAGGTGGAACTGTAAGATCCCTTTGTTCCGCGAAAACTTGTCAAAATAACCCATAATACAGGCAAAAGCCAGACGACTGCCAGAACAGCAAGAAATGCATGGGCTAAAATGACTTTTATTTTCTTGCCAGTTGAATATCTGTGAAATGTCCCTTTCATCGAAACGCCTCCTCATTCCTGTTTGAACCGCTAAATGTAAATGTTACAAGCGACACAATCGTCAATGTTACAAATGTCATAATACCAACGACTGCCCCTACATCAAAATACTGATTTTCGATTGTCAGTTTATACAGCCATGTGATCAACAGATCCGTCTTTCCTGCCGTAGAACCTACCGATCTTGGCAGACCTTCTGTCGTCAGGAAAATAACGTTGAAGTTATTTACATTTCCCGTAAAGGTCGTAATCAGATATGGTGTTGTGACAAAGAGCATGTATGGCAGTGTTATTTTCATAAAAGTCACAATAGGACCTGCCCCGTCCACTCTGGCAGCTTCATACAATTCTGTCGGGATATTCTGCAGAATACCCGTCACCTGAAGCAGTGTATACGGAACACCAACCCAGATATTGATTAAAATGACAACGACTCTCGCCCAAGTTGCGTCCGTAAAGAACGGCAGTGACTGTGTTGCTCCGATCAGTCCGAGATTACGAAGCAAGATATTCACAGCGCCTTCCGGCTGAAGCATGGACTTAATGATCAGCAATGTGACAAAATGCGGGATTGCAACCGTAAGGGCAAAGCAGAACCTCCACATTTTCTTTGCACGAATCTCTTTCCAGTTGATAAACAGTGCTAGGAGCATTCCCAGAATATAATTAGAAAAAGTCGCAACGACTGCCCACACCATTGTCCATCCAAAAACTGACCAGAATGTTTGTCCAAGGCTGTCACCAAAATCAAATATTTTTCGGAAGTTTTCAAGTCCGACCCAGTCAAATAAAACCAGCTTATTTCCTTCCACACTGTAATTCGTAAATGCCATACTAATCATAAAGACAAGTGGCAGGATTGTAAACATCAGTACGCCAAGTACTGGAAAAGTCAGTAGTGTGATAGGCAGATTACCATTTAATAATTCTTTTAACTCCTGCTTTAACGTCAGGATCTGTTCTCCCTTTTTCGACTGACATTCCAGACGATATGCCTGTTTTAAAGAACTTTTGGCTATCAGGAAAAATACCAGAATCAGGGATAGTGTGACGATACCATACAATAAAATGATAAGGGAACGATCTCCATCCACATATTCATATAAACTTTTCGCTTCATTCCATACTTTCTGCTGTTCTACATCTCCCAACGTCCTGAATTTACTTAAATTGTAAAATCCTGTCTGCACCATATAAACGATCAGTAAAATTTCCGATGTCAGATAGAGAATCCCTTTTGCGATCTGTTTGTGTACCAGACAGCCCAGCCCAAAAACAATAGCCGAAAGACGCACGATGAAAGAACCGTTCTTTAATGCGTTCCGGGCAGTATATTCTGTATAAAACTCTTTTTTCTTTTTTCTGCTTTTCATCCTTTTGCAACCCCGCTCTTATTTCATAGATATATTTCGGAACATTAATTTACACCGGATGTATTGGAGCTTTCCTCTAATGTTTTTAATTTCTCCGCTGCATTTTCATGTGTCATAATGCCGTCTCTTAATTCATTACCAAAGCTTTCTGCCGCTGTCCAGAAATAAGACATCTCTGTGTAGTTCGCACGTGGCACGGCAATGTTTTCGACTGTCCAGGAATCTACTGCTACAACGGCATCTTTCTGGATCTCTGTATCGTTTACAAGCCCTTTATAGCATGGAACATATCCACGGGTTTCATAATGTAATTTCTGGCTGTCATAGCCACCAAGGTACATTGCAAGCTCAATCGCAACCTGCGGATAAGCAGTTGTGGATTTAACACCGATTGCTTTGGATGAAGTAAACGGTTTTAACTGTACTTCTTCTCCGTCAACTGTCATGGAAGGAAGCGGAGCAACGCCAAAGTTATCGCCTAAGATTTCTTCTGTCTGTGCTGCCTGCCAGGTTCCGCAGAAATATGCATTGACATTCCCCTCACGCATCATGGAAATCGCATCTTCCGGGGAAGAAACAACTAAATTCTCATTCTGTACCATATCGATCAGTGCATTGGTCATTGCAAGCGTTTCATCGTTATCAAGTACAATTCCTGCTTCACGCTCGTTACCTTCTTCTCCGAAGAAAGTTGCTCCTGCTCCAAGATAGAAGGAAGCCAGATAGAAACCATTGTTCAGTGGAATCGCTACTTTTCCTTTTTCTAACATTGTATCTAAAGATTTGATATCATCTTCTGAAAATACACTCTTATCGTAATACATAAAGTAAGTGTTTGTTGTCATTGGCACGCCGTAAACACCGTCATCATAAGTTAAGCTGTCTGCTAAGACGCTGGAGTAGTTCTCACGAATCGTATCAAGATACTTTCCGCCAAACTCGGTCAGACTGTTTGCCTGACAGAGATTTTCCAGACCGGTAGAAGAATAAATGAATACATCTGCTGCCGCATCAATATCCTGTGGAACTAATTTCTTTGCATCAGATTCTGTGCAAACACCATAGTTAAATGTAATATCCCAGTTTGGATGCAGTTCATTAAACTGGTCACACATGGTATTTAACCACTGTCCATATTCCGGATCCTGATCCTCTGACGGTGACCATACGGTCAGTGTACAGGTGATCGGTTCTTCCTCCTGTGCATCCTGCTCGGTTGCTTCACCCTGTTCTGTTTCAGAAACAGATGCATTTGCTGATGCAGTGTTCTCTTTTGCATCACTTCCTCCGCATGCGGTCATGGATACTACCATAGCTGCACATAACATTACACTTAATACTTTACGTTTCATACCTTTTCCTCCTGTTTTTTGTTTCCGAAATATTTTCGTTTTGTTTCGCTATGAATCATAGCATTTTTGAGATATCATGTCAATATATAATTCATTTTGTACATATTATTTTTCTTATTGCGTTTTTCTTTGTACAATGTTATGATATTTTCTGCGAAACATTTAAGAAACATTTTGTAAAACACTCTGTTTCGCCAGAAGGGAGTTTTCATATTTATGAAAAAAATAAATTTTCACACACACACCAACCGTTGCCGCCACGCAGACGGGATTGCAGCCGATTATGTCCAGTCTGCACTGTCTGCCGGTGTTACACAGCTCGGTTTTTCCGACCACGCCCCATTTCCCGATTATGATTTTGGAATGAGAATGCCTTACTGTGAATTATCTGAATATATCGAGGATATAAATGCATTGACGGTACAATACCGGACTGATATAATTTTATGGAAAGGATTAGAAATCGAATATCTCCCAGAATACCGGGATTACTATGAAGCACTTCTCACCCGTTCCGGGATGGATTATCTGCTTATGGGAGAACATTTCTATAAAAATGCATCTGGAAAAACCACGAATTATACCGATGCACTTTCTACAGACGAATTTCCTGTCTACGCACAAAATGTTGCTGACGGAATGAAAACCGGACTATTTTTGGCAGTCGCACATCCTGATATTTATATGGCTGATAATTTTGTCTGGGATGACAACTGTAAAAAAGCGGCTGACATTATCATTGATACGGCTGTCACTACCGGCACAGTGTTAGAATACAATGCCAACGGCTTTCCGCGCGGAAAAAAAGTTTTATCCAGACGGAACCAGATATCAGTATCCGCACCCTGCTTTCTGGGAAATGGTCAAAGGCAGCGGTGCCCGCGTGATCGTTGGTTCGGACTGCCACAATCCATCACAGGTCTGGGATGTAGCAATTGAAAAAGCATATCAAAATTTAGCGAAGATACATTTATAATTGATAATAATAAAATGTATGTTTCTATTAGAGATTTTGCAGCATTAGTTAATTATGATGTATACAATGGAGGATATAAAGAATATTCAGAAGTAGAAGATAAATGCTATGTACAAAACGTAAATGAAATAGCAGCCTTTTCGTTAGACTCTGATAAAATATATAAAACATCAACAGGAGATGTAAATGATTATCAATATTTTAATTTAGAAGAACCAGTTAAAAAAATGAATAATAAATTAATTTGTTTTAATAATGTTTCAGATGATTATTTATTTTTTTAGAAAATAAAAAAATAGGGAGCTGATGACTATGAAACTAGAAAAAGTAAACGACTCACAGAAAAGAATTACAGAGCTTTTAAGGAACTTCTAAAAATTATCAAGCACTATTTTCCAAATTTCAATAAGTTGCTTTCTTCAGTAAGTGATCCAAGACACAAAAGCTATATAACCTATACACAAGAAGAAATTCTTTTCTTTAGAATATTGAGCTACTGCTATCATTTTAAAAGCATGAGGGAAATTACAAGAGAACTCAATAATGATCATGGCATTCAAACAAGCAGATTACTTTTTGGCGATGAACTGGAAGAAGTTCCTCATGGTGATACGATAAACAGTTATCTTGAAGAGGTCAGCATTGATCAATTAAGACACATACTTCGAGAAATGCTGAGAGAGTTGATGAAGAAAAATTTTTTGATGGATTTAAAATAAACAACAGGTATTATCATATGATAATAGATGGAGTGGAAATATTTTCATTTAAAAACAAAAAAATAGAGAGCAGTATATAGAAAGAACATGCAGATGGTCCAAGATATTATACGATGATGCTGGTAGCTGTCATTGAAAGGGACAATATAGTCATACCAATAGAATTTGAGCCGATAGAAAACGAAGGTTTGAAATATGGCAAACAGGACTGTGAACATGAAGCAGCTAAAAGATTGATGAAAAGAATAAAACCATTTTAAAAGAATGGAAATATGTGTTTCAGGAGATGCACTTTATTTTAGTGAGCCAATGTTGAAAGAAATAAAAGAAAAGAATTGGAAATATATCGTCACATATAAAGAAGGTCGTGCACAAAGCGTAGCAGAATACTATAATATGGAACATGCATACAGCTATCATGAAAATGCAGTAAAAGGACACTTTATCTTACTGACGATTGCACATATAATCATGCAGCTGATGGAGATGCATGAAAGGAACATAGGAATATTTGAAACGATACATAAAATATCGCAAAGAATAAAAGAAGCACTTAGGACACAACCCCTAAGTGCAAGCGATGTATTGGATATATCCACGTCGTTTCATTTAAGCAGAATATCCCTGTAGATATTATAACATGACTACCTTGAAAAGTGTGAAAAAAGATAAAAAATTCGTAGGTACTTTTTGAACAAAAAAAGGACATTGAATATGTCATATCATAAAAGTTGAAGAGATTATTATAAATCACAATAAAAAATGCTTAAAATTAAAAATTTACTCTTCATTGCTGATACAAAAAGAATCATTCTTGACAGGGGGGTACACTTTACAATAAAATTAATAATAGAGATTATTGATTGTATCAGTTTTTTTCATAGAAACTTACCATTTTTTTTAAATCATTTCACGTGTTCTCAAATATATAGGTAGGTGTCAAAGTAAACAATAAATTAAATATTTTGCATATACAAATTTATATACAATTTTTATTGAATTCCTACTTATTTTGTAAGAAATATAAATGCTGTTTGTTAGATAGAAGATAATGAATCGGAGTGCATATAGAAAGTGAAACAATAACAAATCATTGTCTTGTTAATTTAATAAATAATTGTAAAATAAAGAAGGAATATTAAAAATATAGAGAACACACCTTAGTAGAAAAAATATCTATGTTGATAAGAATTTAACTGAACTAGAGAAAAGTAGGTTTTTATATGATCTGTACCTGTTTTTATTAATGGTAATGAAACCTTTATGTAAAGCAACAGACAATACAATCGACAAAGAGTATTTTTTATAGATTTATGAGACAGATAAACTTAAGTTTATAAGTCTATTTGCTTTCGGTAAAGGAGATAAATGCATGAGAAAAAAATCAAAGAAAATAATAAGTAGTATTTTAGGTTTAGTTGTGTTGTTTCAAATGGTATGTCCAGTTTCTTCCTATGCAGTAGAAAATGGTGGACAAGAAACGACGAATGAAAGCTTAGTGATGGATGAAAACACTGGTAAAGACGAAGATAACAGTGCTCAGGACTCTTCAAAAGATGAAGAAAATATCGTTGTTATGGCTGCTCACGAAAGCGAAGACTATAAATATCTTTCTGATTTAGATTATATTACAGAAAATAATTGGTCTTATGCAGGATGGGGAGAAATCAAAAAAGAAAAGAATATTGAAAATGGACAAATCAGTTTACTTGTTGATGGAACAAGGATCTATTTCAATAAAGGTATGGGAGCGCATGCTTCTTCACAACTTACCTATGATGTTTCTGGTTTTTCAGGTACATATACCCGATTTGTTTCTAAAATGGGAGTCGATGCTTCTAAAAATGGTCTAGGAGAAGTTTGGTTTAGAATTTCTGCTTCAAAGGATGGAACAAATTGGGATGAACTTTATAAATCAAATACAGTAACTTCAAAAGACAATGCCTTAGATGTAGATTTAAATATTAAAGATTATAAATATTTAAGATTATATGCAGATAAAAATGGCTCAAATGCAGTAGATCATGCTGTTTATGCAGATTCGCGAATTGTAAAAGAAAACTATGATCTTTCATCAGAACTTTTTGATGATATTAAAAAGGTATCTTACTATGATGAAATTCTTTCTAAAAATACAGTAGAAGAAAACTATAATAATCATTTCGATACAGTATTAAAAAGAGAATTTGTCAATCGCATGGGTTATTGGAATTTACAAAACAGTATCAAAGACGATGATACTGGTGAAGCTAAAGAAGCTATTAAATGGATTTTTAATGACCAAAAAAACTTACAACTATTTATTGAAACTGGAAATGTAGGAGATTCTTTAAAATGTGTTAGTCTATTAAAAGAATTATATAGTAAGCACAAAGATGATCTTAATGATCAAACAGAAGGTGATGTTTATAAAAAGATGATGATTGCCTTAGCAATTGCTTATAGCACAGATAAAAACGGTTCACCGTTGAGTTTCAATATGCAACCGAATTCTTATGATGCTTTAAAAAGATATGAAATTATAAAAGATCTATACGATTCAGGTCTGTTTGCTAGAAAAGATGAATTTAGTACATACAACATGGAACTTATTCGAATGGTAATGAATGATTCTATTAGTAATGATGAAATCTATTGGTTAAGACATTACTCACAATCACGTCATGGAACGGATCTCAATAAAGCTCTAAACCCTTATAATTATATGCGTTATGTTTCACCAAACTATGCTCAAGATAAATTTTATGATGCAAACAATAAAGAAACATATGATACGAAGTATCAATTAAGTAAATATAACATTCCTTATGGATTAAATAGTGATGGAACAAAGACATCAAGAACATGGATGGTTATGGAAGCTGGAGGTATTTGTTGGAATATTTCAAGATTAGGACAAAACTTAAATCGTGTTTATGGAATACCAACAGTAGGTATCTATCAACCAGCTCATGAATCTTATTTTACTTATTCACAAAATAGTGATGGTAAAGGTATCTGGAGTATTGGAAACAATATTTTTGGTTGGGGACAAAGTTCGTCAAAATGGTATGGTGGAAATGGAACACGTTTATTATTAAATTGGAATAATAAATCATTTACACGTCCACATATGGGATTAAAGGTTGATCTAGGTAATGGAGTGAAATCGGATGTAGGAAATAACGGTGGATATCAATTATTAGGACAAGCTGCTTTAAATAACTATGAAGCTTATCAAAAATCACTTTATTATAACTTAATTGCTAATTCTTATGAAAGTGCAACAATAAAAGAAGAAGTTTATAATAAAGCACTAGAAGTTTTAGATATCAATTTAGACAGTTTTGAAGCAATACTTAATCTTTATAAACAAAAAGGTGATCAAGTAACAAGTGCAAATTGGTTAGAATTCGCTAAAAGAGTGATTTCAACATATACCTACTATCCAATGGCTATGACAGATTTATTAAGAGTGATTAATCCTTATTTGAATAGAGAAGATACACTAGAAGTTGATATGTTAAAAACAGAAGCTTTGAATAAAGCTTTAAATGCGACAGATGATGAGGTATTACAATCAGGAGCATGTAGAGAAATTGCCCGTGCACTCCTAGGCAGTGACAAAGTCGATTTAGCTTCATTCTCTTTTGATGGAGAAAATGCGGGTAAGATCGTTATGAATTCAAAATATGATGATTATGATTTCCAAGTCCAATATAGTTTGGATGGGGGAAATACTTGGGAAACCTCATTAGAACATAAAATAGTTTTATCTAAAAAACAAATCGAAAGTATTACTGCTGATAATGATATCCAAGTTAAAATATCAGGATCAAATCAAATATTTACGATTGATATTTTAAAAGGTGAAAATATTTCTTCAAAAACACTTGCGATGAATGATGATGAAGATTCCTTTGTTGGAAAAATAGAATTTTTAGAATATAGTATAGACAATGGAAAAACATGGAAGGCTTTTGATAGTGATACGAGAATTACAGGAAATCAAAAAGTGCTTGCTCGATACAGAGCACATGGGGTGTATTTAAGTGGAGATAGTACAGAATATAACTTTACTGAAAATAACGATAAAGAGAAAAAATATGTTTACGTTAAAGATATTTCTTACGTATCTTCTGGAAGTTCTCAAAGTGGATATGCTGCAAAAAATATGATCGATGCCAGTCCATTTACAACATGGCATACAACGTGGGGACAAGTTGCTAAAGATAAAACCTATGTCGTAAGCTTTAATGAAGTAAAATATTTATCACAAATTACCTATGATCCTGCCGATGGTGTCAATGGTCGAATCAAATCAGCAAAGGTTTATGTTAGTCTAGATGGGCAAGAATGGACCTTAGCGGGAGAAAAAACAAATATGGCAAATAACACCGCCAGAAAAGAACTTGTTTTAGATGAATCTCTTCCAGCAAAATTTGTGAAAATCGAAGCAACGGAAACTTATGGAAACAACGAAGGACCAAATAAATATGTAAGTGGAAGAAGATTCAATTATTATGAAGATACAACAAAAATATATAAAGGTCCAAGTATCGAATATTCAGTAACTTCACTTACTAATAAAGATGTTGTAGCGACTTTACAACTTCCTTCAGGATTTAAAGCTGTTGGTGAAAGTACATATATATTTGATAAAAATGGTGAACATACATTCACTTATAAAGATTTAAATAATAAGGAAAAAACAATCGAAGCCAAAGTTTCATGGATCGATAAAGAAGTTCCAACTGCAACAGTAGAATATGATATTACAGAAAAAACAGAATTTGCGGTGAAAGCAACTTTAAAAGATTTTTCAAAAGAAAATGTAAAAGTGCTTAATGGTGATGAAAATGGTAGTCATACTTTTACAAAAAATGGCGAATTTACTTTTATGCTTCAAGATGAAGCAGGTAATATTGGTTATGTTACCGCAAAAGTAACATGGATTACAGCTAAAGATACTGAGGTGGATGATGATTTATATGTTAAATCAGATGATTATGTTGTTAAAGATGATGTAATTAAAAATATTGATGCAAATACTTCATTAGAAGAATTAAAATCAAAATTAAATACAAATGCGAAACAATTCAAACTTATTAAAAATGGTCATGAAGTTGATATAATTTCAACAGGAACAATTCTTGTTCTTGATAATGATAGAAGTTATACATTAGTTGTAACTGGAGATATTAATGGTGATAGTTTTCATAATCAATTAGATCTAACTCTTTTAATTAATCACTTGTTAGATCGTACTTTGATTCAAAATGAAATAGAATCAATGGCATCGGATATGAATGATGATGGTGAAATTGATATTGTCGATCTTTCAATAATGAACAAGAAAACACTTAATTAGTGGTAAAAGAAGGAGAAAAAGATGAAAAGAAAAATTATCTCAGTTATAACAACTTTTGTATTAATACTATCTTCTCATTTTTCAATGATTTACGCATTGGATAAACCTCATTTAAATTTAAATGAAAAAGAAGATTCAGTAGAAGTAACACTGAATCTTCCCAAAGTAGAAAATGGGTTAGATGCTTTCTCTGGTAAAATTGATTATGATCAAAATAAATTAGAACTTGTTAAAGTAAAACAGGTATCAAAAAAATTAAAAACACCAGAGTATAATGAAAATAACGGAAAATTTATTTTATTGATCAATTCTAAAACCATTAATGAATCAGTTGATGCAGTATGCTTTACATTTAAAGTTAAGAAAAATGTTGCAGGGGATACAACGGTAAAAGTAACTAAATTAACAGGAGCTACTTCAAAAAATCAAAAGATTAATTTAGATGATGTACAAACTGTTTTTACAACAGACAAGAAAGAAAACAATTCCAATACGGGTAACGGTTCTAATAGTTCAGATACATCTAAAGACAATGATTCAAAAAATGATACGAATAAATCAAATACAACCACTAAACCAAATGATTCTCATAAAAATAGTGATGAGAAAAACATAAGTAAACAAAATAAGGTTAGTTCAGATGATAGTTTAAGTAAAAAGGAGACAAAAAAAGAAATTATTTCAGCAAATAAAACAAATCAAAAATCATCAGTAAATGAAGCAACAAAAAAAGATACTGATGCTAATAAAACAACATCTTCAGAAGATAAAACTTCTCCAAATGAAGATGAAACAAGCGTTTTACAAGATGACAGTAAACAAAAAAAGGAAAAAGGAAATAAAAAAAATATTAATGGAAAACTGATCGTTGAAAAAAAAGAGCAAATCTATCCAAAAATCTTGATAGTCGTTGCACTTTTGATTTTATTGTTACTACTAAAATTAAGAAAGAAAAAATAGATAAAAGAAAGGGTAACCAAATAATTTAGAGGATAAGCCAAATTATTTAGGGTACAACTTTAAGGGTGATTAAGAAAACTCTGTTGAAAGTTAGGGGTTCTTTAGGTAGCTAACCTAAAATACTAAAATAAAATTTATGAAAAAGAGAGCAAATAAGGAATGTAACTGTTGGCACCTTCTATTTTGTCATAGCCGTTAGTTCCATAATAATTTTGCTTATATGTACGATTGAGTCTTTCTTCAATCTGTTTGAATGGTCTATATTTTTGGCTTTATGAAATAACATGATATTTTTGAAATAGAACTAATGAACAACCATGAGGCAAATCTCAAATGAGACACCTCATGGTTTTATATTGCCTAAAAATCTACATGTCTGAGTTCGAAAAGTTTATCTAGGATATCATAGTTTTTCAAAGCTATATTCTTTATGCCTTCCAACTCTTTGTTTAGGGCCTGTATTTTTAAATCAATTTCATCTAGCGTTATATTACAGTTTTCATTAAACGCCTGATAATCTTCATCTACAATCACTGCATATTTTTTCATGTTTTCCAATAAGCAGAGCATGAGTCTTGCCGCATGCGGCACAAATAATACGCTGAATGGAAACTTTGATTTTTCTTCCAAGAAAATCATAGCAGCGAGAATAGGAAGAATGCATATGCCAGTTATGACTGCCACAGGTGCATTCAATAGAAGATAAAGAAAATGAAAAAAGGAAATCAGAATATAGTTTTCTGAATTTGATAAGAGCATCAAAATCATTTTTAGCTTTGGAAGTATTGAGTTTTATAGAGTAATCAGTTATTATAATCATGTCTTTAACGAGAGCTGATACACCATTGACATAGTTTATGATGGTCTGGTGAGAAATACGCACACCATGTATCTGTTTCATGATGAGAGCTGTTTTTCTGGCACCAAGGCCATAATTGACGTAATACGTCAGAATAAGACCAAGAACTTTATGATCAAAATGAATTCTTAAATATTGAATCCTGTATTTAAAGATTGAGATGTCTTTTTAAGAGGGTCCATATCAAATTTGAACTCACGATAATGATATCTGAGACGATACTGATTGCCAGAAGTAAGAAGAGAATCCCTGTCATCACTATCTAAAATTTCTTTATTATGTTTGTAATAGGGACAGTCTTGATTCATGCAGACATAAACAAAATAGCCATTGCGATCATGGTGTAAAGTAAGTTTTCGTTTGCAGTGAGGACAGTAGATACCAATATCATATTTAATTGTCGTTTTAACGGTAAAAGTATTCCTGCAAGCTTTGCATTGATATTGACCTTTGCCTTTATTGTTGTCGTAAATATATTCTTTAGGAGCACCACAATAAGGACATACACCATCAAATGTAAAAGATTTGGGATTTCTTCGTCTAACAGGCCCAATATTCTTTTCATTGATGATGTCTTCAAAAGAAAGCTGTTCAACCAGTTCGTTTTTGAATAGAGGCGGTTCATCGACCTTGAAATCAGCATAGGAAATTTGGACATCTTTGTTTTTAGAAGATTTAAGATGAGAGATTTCTTTTTTGGTAACAGGATTGATATTGTCTTCAAAGAACTTGTTGGGTCAGTTAATATGTTCAGAGGCCTCATCAAGATGATAGATAAAATCAATATCGTTCAAATGATCAGAAATAGAGTTAGGGATCCTGTTTAAGAGGTTTAAAGGTTGAAAATATTGAGAGAATTTAAAATTTTGTTTAGAAGAAGATTCAATAGAATCAATTAAATGTGTTATACTTTGCATGATGAAATATCCTTTCGTTAGATTTTGATTAGCACTTAAAAGTATAACAAGGAATTTCATCTTCTTTAGTATAAACGAAAAAAGATGATTACTAAGATATACTCAGTAATCATTTTACTGTTAATATAGATAAATTGGAAGGTAGTGTATTTACGCTATTAATATAGATTTTTGACCTACCAAAATAAAAAGGAAAGTGTTATATGAAAAATCATGTAAAAGTGAAGATTGATGGAATATTAAATAATAGTTTATTTAAGATTACAATGATTGTTCTATGTTGTTTGATATTGTCTACTTCTATTATTAGAACGGATAATTTTATAAATTGTATGTTTAATGGGTTAGTCATTTTTGCTTTATTAATAAATATCTATCATTTACCAATAGTAAATGATTATATAAAGAAGTGCAAAAAGAAATGTGGACTTATAATATTATTAATAGGATGTATTGTTTTTGGTTTTTGGTATTATTTTGAAATTGGTGGATTAGTGGGTTTTACGATCATTTGTATTTCCTTTTATTTGATTATATGGGGTATATTAAATACTTTTAGAATTAAAGAATTGTTTTACATGTTGTTAAATCTTATATAGATCTAACAATTTTTTTATATGTTGGTGTACATAATTTTCTATGTGCAACTCATTTATGTTTTGTTATAATAGGGCAGAAGGTGGTGATTTTATGCCAGTTGGCGTTCTAACAAATATCTGTGCTGTCTTTATTGGCACATTTATTGGAGGATTTATTAAAAAAATATTACCAAAACATCTTATTGAAGAACTTCCAAAAGTATTTGGGATTTGTTCAGTAACGATTGGGATTACTTCTATTTTAAATGTAAAAACATTACCTATGGTTATTATGGCTATTATTTTAGGTTTTGTTATTGGAGAACTTTGTCATCTTTATGATCATGTTCATCATATTTTTGCCTATTTGCTTGATAGGTTGCCTTTTAGTATAGAAGGTAATCAAGAAGAATATATGCAACTCTATTTATTAGTTGTTTTAATGTTTTCTATGTCAGGAATGGGTTTATTTGGAGCTTTGACTGAAGGAATGTCAGGGGATGCTTCTGTTTTAATTTCTAAATCTGTTTTAGATTTTTTCACAGCTATTTTATTTGGGGCAGCTTTAGGTTATGCTCAAAGTTTGATTTGCGTTCCACAACTTATTATTTTACTCGCTTGTTTTTTCCTTGCTAAAGCAATCTTACCATTTGTAAATGCAACAATGATTGCAGATTTTAAAGCATGTGGGGGCGTTATTACGATGATTACTGGTTTAACTGTTTCTAAAATACTTGATGTACGTGCGCTGAATCTTGTACCAGCCCTTATTTTAGTAATACCTTTTGTAGGAATTTATGCAATGTTATAGGATGGATTATGTTAAAGAAGGTAACTTTAAAAGATTTAGATCTTATTGATTCTATTGAAAAAACATGTTTTCCTAGTCAAGAGGCAGCAAGTAAGGATTCTTTAAAAGGACGTTTAGAAGTTTATCCAGAAGGCTTTTATCTTTACTATGTAGATGAAACACCTATTGGATATATCGGTGGTTTAAAAAACAATCAATGTGAATTACCAGATGAAATGTATGAAAATGCTTCTTTGCATCATCCAAATGGTGATTATCAACTTATTTTTTCAGTCTGTATCTTGCCGGATTATCGTCATAAGGGTTATGCAAGAAAGATGGTTAAAGAATACGTTTCTTTAAAAGAAAATGAAGTAAATGGATTTGTTTTAACATGTAAAGATCATTTGATTCCTTTTTATGAAAGCTGTGGCTTTCGTTTTAAAGGAGTTTCAAAATCTGTTCATGGAAATGCTAAATGGAATGATATGGTAAGAATAAATGAAAGAGAAAGATAGTATTTCTCTTTTTTTGTACTATTTAGCCAATGACTAAAATACTATTTCGTTTTACAATGAAAAAAAGGAGAAATTGTATGGATGAATGTTTAGAAATAGTGTATCAAGCAGGATTTTTATATAAACATAAGGAAATTTATGGAAATGAAGAATTAGAAGTTTTAGAAAGAGCTAAAGATTTAAAACGAATGAATTATAGTTTATTTGAAAATTGTGAATTAAATAAAAGTTTTTTATTTTATAAAGTATGTGAGGTTTTAGAAAAAAAGAATAACCAAATGGATCTATTGACAACGGGTTGGTTGAATACTATTTTAGGTAAAAAAGAAAAAGGAATTCAAAAAGAACTTGAGGTTGATGATTGGGATGATTGTTATTTGTCTTATGAATATACTTTTCTTTCAATTGTAGAAGTTTATTGTATGACACATACAAGAAAACAGTTGGATGCTTTTTTAGAAGATGTTTCAATTGAAATGTTATATCAATTACAAGGAATAGAATTAATGATTAAAGAATATCAAAGTCATTGTAAAGAAATACAGTATGAAAATCTTAAAAATATTTTGGTTGATTTATTTAGTGATGGATTACATAAAGTAGAAATGGAATATCCTGAAGAAGTTTATGAAATTATTAGAAATTGTTTGGAATTAAAGTCTTTTATTTTACCTTTTTATTTACTTTGTTTTTGTTATCAAAAAGATTTTAATAAAGAGTGGAGAGCTGTAAAGAATTTAATTGATCGAAATTATTTAAAAGAAGAAATAGAAATAATTCCCTATATAAGTAGTAAGCGCCAAATAAAATAGTGTATTTAAAAAGGTCGATTGAATTGATACAATGA
>OGPO01001202.1_pt1 | contig 17493 bp, 19 predicted proteins | sample 1553041 | NCBI WGS metagenome assembly OGPO01 (sample SAMEA2580281, study PRJEB22360) | human gut metagenome | biome: human gut; feature: human-associated habitat; material: faeces | place: Denmark | collected 2008/2010 | reverse complement strand
GACACCCACAGCCATCCCGCTGCGTCTTCTTCCCTGCCGGAACCCGAATCTCCATTCCGATAGCGTGTTCCAGAATTTCCCTCGTCATGCATCCGGAGACATCGATCCCGAACTGACAAAGATGAGTCCCCTCGCAGCAGGAACGAATCCGGATTCCATAGCTTGCCCCTATTCTTGCAAACTCCCTGCCGATTTCAAGCCGCTCACTTTCCGGAACGTTACACACACCTGGGAAATTCCGCTTTGTCTTCTCATAAAGATCAATAAAACTAATCACACACTGATCCACATATCCACACAACGCCTCACACATCTTCTCAAATGCTGCTATGTGAAAAGAAACGCTGTACTTCTCGGACAGAAAGACCGGGTCATACCGCCAGCTTACCGCCTGCCGTCCAAGGGCGTCTGACAAGGTTCGAAGTGACGCGATCACGACTCTCTTATCCGGAACATGTGGCTCAATCTCTTTCCCGTATGGTGTAATCGTAACAAACCAGAATTGATGAAAATTCCGCAACTCCTCAAGATGCCCCAGCATCGGCTGTGGATTCTTTGTACAAAAGGCCAGACAGTCCACCACGTCAGGAGTCAGCCGAAATCGTGTAACCTGCCGGGGAAAGTACGGATTCCTGACCAGAACATATTTTTCCCGAATCCGTCGAATCAGCCATTTACTGTAGTATGCCGGGATATCGGTTCTCATTCCGGTGTTTACAATCACTTACACCACACTCCCTTCCCTTTTACGACTACTTCTGTCTTTTCCTCATCCGATTAGGACAGTGTAAATGCCTCCTCTGTGCCTGTCGTGTCAATGAGGGCTGTCACAAGGGCATCAATATCCTCTGACGGGATCTCCCACACATTATCCTTTTTACTTTCCTGAACATGGACTGTGATCATCGATTTTTCGCCGTACTGCGGATCCTCCAGCACTTGACTCAGACACTCGTAAAGCATTTCCCCTGCTGCCTCTGTCATCTCCTCATCCGTCGGCGCCGCCTGATTGTTCAGGATCTGCTCCTGCACCTTGGCAATGTACTCCTGAAGCTTTTGCTTTAATTCCTCTTCCACACCACCAATCATCTTCACTGGCTCCACTTCAACGCCCACCTCAAAGTTTCCATCTTCCTGCTCCTTTGCTTCCTGAATAGTGTACTTCGTCTTCTTCATCAGATCCGGAATATAGGACCGGAACTTTTCTGTCAGCTCGTCCGAAAATCCGAGGGAATCAAACTCCTGCATATAAGAACTGATCACAGCTTCATACTGCTGCCTTGCCTCCTCCTCGCTGGTATCAGCGAACCCCTCATACGCCTCCGTCTCTCCTCGTGTAATCAAATCCAGAACAGCCTGTGTATATCCGGTAGCATCAAATGGCTTCTGACATCCTGTCAGCACTACAACTGCTGTCGCCACTAGCAAAACAACGACGTTTCTTACATACTTTCTCATTACTCTCTCCTTTCTGCTTTTACTCAGTATAACATATTTTAGAAATCCTGTCATCCGCACAATCAGGAACAAGACAGCGGCATACATCAAGCACCGGGAGCACTAAAAGACATATTACGGAATGGTAAGTCGTCGCCAAGTTCCTTGGCAAGTCCGGACTTTGGCGCGTCGCACGCTACAAAAAAGGCTGCCTGTTGCGGGCAGCCTTTTTTGTAATCCTATTCTATGGCTTTTAAATATCTAAATTAATCAATGAATTTATATAAATAAAAGGTACATACAATTTCGATTATAATCTGGTCACATTGACAGCCTGAGGGCCTTTTTCGCCTTCTGTTACTTCAAATTCAACAGCCTGCCCTTCATCCAGGGTCTTAAATCCATCCATATTCAGTCCGGTGTAGTGTACAAAAACATCTTTTCCGGATTCATCGCTGATAAACCCATACCCCTTTTGATTGTTGAACCACTTCACAGTACCCTTGTTCATAGTGCTACCTCCATAAAAAATAAAACAATAAGCAAAACATCGTCTATACGATGTTCCTAGAGCATAGCACTTTTCTTATGAAAAGTCAACGATTTGTCGAGGAATACATAGAATAAAAAGTAAATTGTCCGAATTTCAATAAAATTCAGAAAAATCAGAGACAGATGACAGAGCTTTTCACACTTCATTTATCAGATGCATACCCTGAAATTATAAATGATTTGCTGGAGGCAATTATGAAAAAGAAACTGTTATCAGTACTTCTTATTACCGCCCTTGGGGCATCACTACTTGCCGGATGCTCTTCTGAGAAAGACTCCGTTTCAGACAAAACAGAAAAAAAGGTGGAAGAAAAACTGACCAAAGTTACCTTAAACGAAGTCGCCCATTCCATCTTCTATGCACCTATGTATGTAGCAATTGAAGAGGATTATTTTAAGGATGAAGGAATTGATCTGGAGCTTGTGACAGGATTTGGAGTTCACAAGTTAGGCGAAGATTTACCCTCACAAACCGCGTATTTCCGTTATTTTGAAGATTTTTTCTTCAAAAATATTATCAAAACATATGTTTGCTTTTTTCGTTATGTTTCGTAAAAGATGATACAATATTTTCTCCCTCCGAAGTGTATGCCCCGGAGGGATTCTTCAAAAACTTTTCGTCCTTAAATCAGAAATTTATTGATAAAATATCCCTGACCTTTTCCTGTGATTTTAGGTGTTCTTGTAATTCTGTTACACCCGTTCCCGTCTATGTGCACTGATTCTTTGATTTCAAACAGATTTTGTTCCATGCTACGCTGTGTTGGTAAATTCCAGTCCGTCCCTTTTCGTTTAATCAAATACCCATTCTCCCGCATCCACTGGAAAAGACGTTTTGCTCCGATTTCGATTCCATTCTGTTTTAGAATCTTTGCAAGATCACCTACAAGAATTGACGTATTTGCCGTTGTAATTGCTTTTCCCAGTACGGCATGTGGTTTCATTTCCTCGATCTGTTTTTTGTTTTCTTCGATCTTGCTTTGTGCTACCATCAAGGCTTTTGCCAAAAGTTCATCATCGCTCATGTTCTCCTGCCCTGCCATATATCCGCCATGTTTTCGGATTGCTGGAAGGACTTCACTTGTCACCCAGTGTTTGAACCTCCTTGCTGATTCAAGCTTACTTCCAAAGATAAGCGCATATAATCCAGATTCATTAATGACAATCGCCCCGTTATTATTAATTTCGGAGGTTGTAGATGTACACCCTCCAAATGCTCTCTTAGGCAAATGCTTTTTATCTTCATCGGCTACATTTACCCTGATTGCCTGTTTTGTGTCCACATACCCTAATGCCACTGTTACGTCCTTACCCACAAACCACGGCTCATTGTTAATAGTTACTGTCCGGACTTCTCCGAATTCTTCACTTTTGAAAATCTGTAATTCATTCATCTTCTTGACCTCCATGTATTGCAAAAGGCGGAGATTTCTCCCCGCCTTATGACTTCTTTCTTTAATTTTTTACAATCCGGATCTGTACCCGGTCAATCCCGATTCCATAGATCCCAGCGTAGGCATCCGCACCCGTACTGTACTGACTGGACCAGGCAAGCCATCCGGTCCGGTCGGTGAGCTGTACTCGTACCTCCGCATGATATCCCGGTTTATTGACAAGCTTTACCTGGATTCCGTCGATGACGTGTCCGTAGATCCCGGCGTAATCATTCGGAGCCTTTCCGGATGCGTCCGTCACCCACGGCAGCCACCGGCCTCCTCTCAGGTGTACCCGGTACTGTAAATTTCCAACTGCGGACTGGGAGCCAACTGTATACGCTTTCAGTCCGGTGATCGCCCTGCACGGAATTCCGGCGTAGCCGTCGGAACTGACATTATTATAGTTTGTCACCCACGGCAGCCATTGCCCATTCACATATGCCTGATACCGGACATTGATTCCGGATGCGGACACAGATCCTCCAGTGGACGGTTTGGACGGTTTTGTGGATGTACTGGAACTTCCCGTATCCGGCGGCAGATCTTTGTCCCCGGCTACCATGCTCTTGAAAGAGCTCCATGTTACCGGATCATCGTTCAGTACAAACGGATTCGGACAGTATTTCCCGACCACATCATAGTGCCGGACCACACGGGACAGGGGAACATTGTACTTCTTCATCAGCCCCTGCACCAGCTTCACTGTGCTGTTGATCGTGGCGTTTTCAAAGTACCAGTCCTTGGACGTATCACTCCGGCTCCCGGACGTCCTTACACACATCTCAATATTGATGCTGTTGTAGTTGGTGCATTTCCCATAGACGCTTCCTCCGGCTGTTCCCGGATACTTGTTTCCGCCTACCGACCAGGCCGCCAGACTGTCAGACACACTCTGCCAGACCTCCCCGGAATACCCGACAAAATAGTGGGCGGACGCCCCACGGTATCCAGTTGAAAAATAGGTCGCATTGTTCGCAGCACTTCCCGGAGCCCCGGTGTAATGCACAACGATATATTTGATATCGTTTCCATACCGGCTCGATGCATTAATCGTCTGGAGCTTTTGATTAATCGGTAATCCGTTGATGGATGCCGCCTTGGACGTGATCGGATAGCCGACCGCGCCAATAACCGGCGCACAGAAAAGGACGGCCGCCAACGCAACCGCCCTTGCTTGTTTCAGTAATTTATTTCTCTTCGTCTTCATCGGCATCATCTCCTTTATGCTGGAATCTCCAGAACAGATCTGCCACATAGGCCCAGCCTTTTGTTGCCACCAGCGCCAGGACAAATCCGATCACGATCATGGCAATGACAAAGTACCATGTCACCGGGAAGCCCGTCATATCCACATAGGCAAAGTACGCCACCAGGGTAAACACCACAGACAGCACCAGAACCTGTAAATCGGTCGGGATGCTGTGCAGTCCCGGCAGTCCTTTTGTCACCTGGGTAATCACGACGGTCAGGAAACAGATGACCCCTGCCACAAAAATCAGGAGATTGAGATTCTCCATCACCATTTTAAAAATATCCAACTGCATCGCTTCTACCATAAGTCATTCCTCCTTTTATTACTCAATTTTTGATTGGAAGTTCCTGTACTTCCTCCAATAAATGTGTTACCATCCCATTCCCTCCCAGAGCATGGTAGGCATCATACATTTCTATAAAATTTTCAATTCCATGCTTTGTAATATAGCCTCTTCCTGACCATTCCTCATGGTACTCTATTAACTGTACTCTTAAAAGAAGCATAGTTCCTTTACTGTTTGCATCCCTGCTCTTTTTCTGCTGTTTCAACAGCCAAACAATATATCCCAAGAGAATAGGCAAGATAATCGTATAGGTTTCCAGTAATAATTCTTTCATCTGATCTGCCTTTCCATTGTCTTTTTTTTACACAAAAATAAGACCGGTTCACGGTCTCGCTCTGATCTCTGTCATCTTCTTTTCCTCTGTCTTATGCTTCTGAGTCTCTAATCATCTCATCCTGAATCTGATGGACATACTCACGAAAGGCATCCTCATCTTCCCTGCACTGTCCAATATATTCCTTATACTTTTCCGGATCCACTGCACTAGATGCAATGGTCATATTCACCGGATCCGCTGAACTGATGACTGCCTCAAAGGCCGCTACATCTACTTCTGTCTCATCTACCTTGATCCGGCTGACTCCTCTTAGTGTTATTGTCTTCTCTGTTAATGTATACATATCGTTCTTCCTCCTGATTTTTATTTTTCTCTTTTAAGCTGAAACTGCGATTACCTGCACCCCAAAAGCAGTCGTACTAGGCCGATACTTGTGTAATGTAAACTGCGTAGTAGTGGCACCGTCAGCCCATACTGAGGTATCATTCTGCCCAGTCTGTGCCTGTACAATTACAATCGGTGCTTTCTTAAAAGCTTTTGGGAACTTCACAACCTGCGTCTCCCAGGTATTCGCTTTTGATATGCTAATAGATGCCGAAAATGCCTGTATTCTTCCATTTAAAAGGTCAATTGCTCCTTTTGTATCTTCCGGTAAATTGTTGAATATACGATCCATATTCTTGCCGTAATGATAAAATGGAACAGAAAACGCAAAACCGTCAGGGTACAAATATGCCATATCCGTATATTCATCCGGAGAACCTGGAACTTTACCAACAAATTCAATTCCGTAATTTAATTCGACATATATAGTATTCTGTCCTACATCGTGCGTAAAATTATTTCCTCGTATTCTTCCACAAAATCCGCCATCTTTTACAAAATTATAGAATTCGATAGCGTTTTCTTCGATAACAAGTGCCTTTCTCCCATTTGATATATTAGTAAGTTTTCCTGTCGTGACATCCCCAAGATTGGCAGAAATAGCAGATAATTCGTTTACCTTGATGTTTTTCAACGCTTTGGTGACAGTAAATACTTTTGTCATCGTTGCGCCAGAGTAAACGGCTTTAATAGTCAATTTCCCAACATCCGCCGACATAGCTGTAACCTTATATGTCCGTGTGGATGCCGTCCATGTTCCTGTCATTCCGCTCCAAGATACTGTCCATGTTGCGCTTGCGCTTACATCCAATGCTCCCTTATATACATACGCTGTACCAGTGGCAGGTGAATAGTCAAGCGGATTCCCTCCGATGTCACACGGTAAGGCGATAGCTTCATTCGACAAGATCATACTAATTCCGTCCGCCCCAGCAGGGCCGGTGGCTCCCGTTGCTCCCGGTTTTCCTTGTGGACCTTGAGGTCCAGTAGCACCCTGTGGACCCGTCGCTCCGGTGGCCCCCTTATCTCCGTATACCCCAATGATATGCGGCACTGTGGAGGAGCTGTTTCCATTCGTATACTTCACAATCTCATAATTCCAGAGATATTTCTTCGTTGCTGTGACCGTCTGTACCGTTGTTGTCCAGTCACTTGTTGAAGTCGTCACGCCACTTGCAGAAGTGGTTGCGAGATAATAATTCGTTACAGAAGAAATCCCGTTTCCCGTCGCTCCGGTGGCGCCAGTTGCCCCGGTTGCTCCTTTATCTCCTTTAGGACCCTGTGGACCCGTAGCTCCGGTGGCTCCAGTATTTCCGTAGGCTCCAATAATAACAGGACTGGTAGTTGTAGAGCTTCCATCTGTATACTTCACCACTTCGTAATTCCACAAATACTTCTTACTTGTTGTGATCGTTTGGATCGTCGTTGTCCACCCAGATGTAGAGGTCGTCACGCCAGAAGAGCTTGCAGATGCCAGATAATACTCTGTAATGGATGAGACCCCTTTGCCCGCTGCCCCGGCCGATCCATTGCTTCCCATTCGCCCTACAGAATACAGGATCGTGGTAGTGCTGTCCGTGTAAGTAATCACGGTTCTGGTCCAGAGGTACTGCCCCGCACTGACGCTTGGAACCGAAGAGCTCCAGGTTCCTGTCGGCACTGTCGTTCCGCTGGAGGATGCCTGATAGGTTACTGCTGCGGATTTCACGCCACGACCATCCTTTCCATCTGCTCCTGTCGCACCTGTTGGACCGGTAGCCCCATGAGTTCCGATGATCACTGGGGTTGTATTGACGGATGTCCCATTCGTGTAGGTGATTTTTTCATAGTTCCACAAATACTTCTTAGACGTTGTCGTGGTCTGTATGGTCGTCGTCCAGCCAGAAGATGCCGTTGTTACACCGCTGGCAGCCGTACTGGCCAGATAGTAATTGGTAATACTGGAAATCCCGTTCCCCTGGGCTCCTGTACTTCCAGTATTTCCATAAACACCAATCACCCGTTTCTCACTCTCCCGGAACGTCTCATCAGAATAAATGATTTTCTCATAGTTCCAAAGATATTTATTGGTCGTCGTCATGGTCGGCACGGACTTACTCCATGTAGAAGGAGCCGTGGTGTTGGAGGTAGATACTGCGTAATACTCCTCCACATCCTTAATCCCTACACCATTCTCCCCGTCTTTTCCATCCTCTCCCTTGATCCTGGACCAGGAATACTTGGCTGGGTTCGTACTATCGGCTGATGTATAATCTGTATACTGCCCGATGTAAAGTTTATTGGCACTGTCTGTTATGGAAAATCCGGTCTTTCCATCCGCACTGTTTGCATAGGCAATGTGAAGATATGGCGTTTTCCCATCTGCTCCCGCTTTCCCTGGAATCCCCTGGGTGCCGTCCGCTCCCTTGATCTTGCTCCATGCGTAATCCGTTGGATCTGTGCTGCCAGCAAGCTTCGAATCTACATACATTCCAATATAATCCCGGTCTGGATCCGATACAGAGAAATCTGTCCTTCCATCTGCGCTGTTGGCATAAGCGATATGGGTATAGCTACTTTTGCCATCTACTCCCGGTTTCCCCTGTTCTCCTTTTTCTCCATCGTTCCCATTCCTGGAAACGGAGTATTCCAACGTCTGGCTGTTGTTGGTATAGGTGGTGATCTTCCGGGTCCACAGATAGTCTCCCGGTTGTGTCTGAGGCGGATCCGTAAGCCATGCCCCCGTCGGAGCTTCCACTCCAGAGCTGCCAATCTGGTATGTGATCTCGGTAGATTTTACACTGACAATCTGATCTTTTAACTGCTCCATGATCTGCGTCACCTGGGATGTCGGATTCGATGTCAGGATCTTATAATTGGCAAGCACCCCGCTGTCCTGTCCGGAGACCGTATAATGATTACGCACTGACTGGATCCGGGCTGAAAGATAGACTTTTTCCTGGAACCGGTTATCCGCAATCTGCACGGTATCTCCGATATCCGCCCTTAGATCATACAGACTTGCTTCATACGTCACTTTCACATCATTCCGGCTCTTCAACTCTGTCAGTCCCCGGTTTAAAAGCTCGTTGGCATCATCTGTGTCGTACTCAAATGTCCCAACGATATAGCCGTCAAACTCGCCTTGCCCTTCATAGTCATATGCGCGGAACCGGGACCACTTATTCCTTGCCTCCCGGTCGTAAATCCGATGCTCGCCTTTCGGACTGAAATACCGCCCATCATCGTAGCTAATATCAGCAATCGTAAGCTTATTCCCATTCTCGTCCTCTTTCCCGTAACACCGGATACAGGTAATCAGATCCTCGATGCTCCCGGACCGGGACAGGGAGATCAGGTTGATATTATCGATGAAACGCTGCTGGGTCTTATCTTCCCCCAGTGTCTTGTAAATGTTGATGACCTGCTTTGTCACCTTTGCGCCTTTCATTTCAATGGCAAACTCGCACTCTGCGTCAAACTGATTACATACATCCCCGATCCGGGTGAGCTGGCTGTCTGTAGTCCCCTCGAATTTGGTCGCCCGTTTGTAGCTTGACACTTCATTGATTCCGATTTCCCAGCCGGAATCGTGCAGCACTACGCTCAGTGTGTCTTCAATGGATCTTGCTGTATAATCCCACGGAACGGCATACTCATTGATCAGATCCAATCCAATATCCTCACAATGAACGGTCCATTCTTCATCTCCTTCGATGGACATGATTGTATACAGCCGATCCTTGCCATACTTATCCCGGAACGCAATATAATTTCCCTCTGTGATATATACGGAATCCGGATGCCGGGGATCCGTCGTAAAATCATAGGCCCCCACCGCACTGTTATTTATGATAGAGATCTCCTGTCCCAGACTATCCCCGCTGTCATCAATGGGAAGTGTCTGTGGCAAATCTGTGGACGGGGTACACAGCACATGCATATCCCGTCCGATAATAAACCATTGCATTAAATCCACCTCTCTTTATATGTGACTTCCACATCCGGTATGGACGCAAAACTGGATGTAATGATTCCCAATGTATGCTGGCCCGGAGGGAGAAGAAGCGGCTGACTGCCAATATCCGCCACATCCGTATCATAAGCATCATTAATATAAACACTTCCAGATGCCCCGTCTATTTCTACAATATCTCCATTGGAAAAATAGTTCGGGATATCCTCATACCGCTCGACATTATGCTTTATCACATGGAGTGCGCGTAACACATTGTTTTCGGTATGAAAGTGATCTTTATAAGCTGCCCCATACCATGTAATTTTTCTCAGCTCCGCCTCCGGGTTATCTACATAAAACGTTTTGCAGATACCGAAATTATTGAACCGGATCGTAACCTGGTTTCCTATTTTTTCCGCTGTAACAGCAGGACCATAATCTCCTCTTGCTGTAACTCCTTTTTTTGCCATTGGGAATGTACTGTCCGTATGCCATACATTTTTATTACCGATAAATACCGCCATGTAATAATACTCGTTTACCGGAGAAGTATCTTCAAAAATAATAGAACAGATAATGTCGTCATGTTCATCGATCATTGTCACGGAAGTGTGCCCGACTTGTACTCCTTTGAAAACAGCCCCATCCGTATTAAAGTCAAAACGGTACGCAATTTTCCAGTTGACCGGATATTTGTTATTTACATCTTTCGGAACTATTTTGGTAAGGGATGCCCCATGCCAGGAATTACCACTTCCATAGTCCTTTGTCGTCGCATAACCCTCATTTGTACTCTCTTTTACATATTTAACAACACCATTCTGCAACCGCTCAGATGTAACCGGTGGGGTGATCCCCTGATTCAAAAGCCACCCTTTATCTTCATATAAGTGGTCATCAAACAGCTTCACCGACTCCTCATAATGCTTTCCGTCTACCTCTTCCGGTTTCCCGATCTGGTAGAACCGGTCTCCCAGGGTAAACGCGATGTAACCGTTATCTGACTTCATGGTGATTTTGATATTAATAGGAACCGGTTTGGAACCATTGTTTTCCAGTGTAATCTGTGAGGAGTCGTAATTCTTGGCCGTTTTCTCTGTGACAGAATATTTATATGGATCTGCACAATAGAGTGTAAAACTCCCAGTGACATTCAGGCGACCGCTGTCCGGTTCCTCGCAGTTTGTTTTTGTTCCGATAAAATACCGGTCATCCTCATCGTGGAACGTGATCTTCATCTGCTCCTGATCCAAAATCCTGCTCAGTTCATTGAACTTTTCCCGGAAGTCTTCCGGAGAATTGCTCAGGATTTGGTAATGCACCGTAATCTCCCTCGGAACATCCCTTTTGTACTGATACCTCGTTCCGTTTTGATTTCCAATCTGGATCTCCGTAAGCTCAGACTCCAGCAGTTCCCGGCCTTCCGTGTAGAGAGTGCGGTAGCCTGGTAACAGTTCTTCTATATACTCTCCATTCACACTGATTGCCTCGGAGGGCAGCGTGGTGTCTGACTGTGATTCTGTGATGTCTATAAACTTGTACATATGCCCTCCTTACTTAATCCCGTGTTTCCGATTGTTCTGCTTATCCAGCTTTTCCAGTTCCTTTTGCGTGTACACCGCTGTGGATTTCGCCACCTGCTTTCCGTCAATCTCAGACACAACATAGATTGTGTAAGTGGCGTTTGTGTTCCCGTACTCATAGTCATCGTTTAAGGAAAGCCCCTCGGCTCCCGCAAAAGAAAGCGTCGGATTCTTCATCTTAGGTATTACAAGAAGATCTGCCATTGCGTTCCTTGTGTCTTTTACCTTACTTAGGATTCCATTGACCCAGCCTTCTCCCCAATAGGCACCAGATTTTTCTGACACTCTGGACGGACTGTGAATTTTGGCTTTCGCCCGTATTGCCGCATCGGCCGCTGCCGCCAACTGTGCCGCTACACTGCGAACCGTCCCCAGTGTGGATCTCATACCATTTGCAAGCCCCTGACCAATATAACGACCACTGGCATAAGAAGAATTACCTGCTGAACGCAATGCAGATGAAATCGAACTTGATATGCTTCTCGCTGATGAAATCGCCTGATTTCCACCAGACCGAATTCCTGAATTGAATTGGTTCATTGCGTTATTAACAGTAGATGGCAATTTGTTTAGTCCAGATTTTACTCCATCATTAATATTATTTCCGATGTTTCGTCCTGCTGTTTTTGCCTTACTTTCTGCGTTGGAAAAGGACTTGATAAAAGAATTAATCGCTGATTTTGCTTTACTTCCCAACGCATCCAGTCCCTCGTTTACGATATTCAACGAACTTTTCATACTTGAAATCGAACTTTTAGCTGACTTCGCATTTTTCGCAATGGACTTCATGGATGAGTTGACTGCTTTCAGTGCAACAGACATTGCCGCAACCCCGACCGCTGCCGCCGTCATTCCAAGACCAAAGGCCGCAATTCCTTTATCCCGGCCGCTCCTCCAACCGCAACACCCGACGTACTAAGTAAAAGTATTACTGCGCTTAGCGCTGTTGCAGCCGCCAGCATTGCTGTTAATGAGGCAGCACTGGTCATAGCCCCTGTTGCGACCAACGGAAGTGCGGCACCTAGAATTGTTGCAGACGTAGCAACCAAAGTAAGTCCCGCACCAAGCAATGTCGCACCTGCTGCTAAAGCAAGTACCCCGGCTGAGACCACTACTACCGCCGCTCCAACCACTGTAAGGCCTGCACCTACTGCCACAAGCCCAACTCCTAACGCAACACTTGCAACACCAGCCGCAGCCGCACCTACTGAAAATGCAAGCATGGCTGCTCCAAGGGCGGCAATCGATATCGCTCCTTGTGTACCATATTGAACCACCGTTGGAAGTACTGCTGCCACCACAGCCAGCGCCGCACTGGCGATCAGTGCACCAGTGGCAACTAATACTATCGCCGCACCAAAAGCGATAAATCCAACTGCACCAGCTGTAAGAGCTGGTCCCAAAGCCGCCGCCAGCACCATCATACCAGCCATAGCTACGACCATGCCTGCCATCACTGCAATCGCTGGCGTGCCAGCATTGACCAGATTAATAGATGCGGATGCCATGACATACATTCCTGCCCCTGCAATCAAAACCGCGGCACCAAATGCAATCATTCCGATCGATGCGGCAGTTAACTTTTTTCCAACTACAGAAGCAACGACCATCAGAGCGCCAATCGCAGCCACCATACCGAACATTGTGACAATCGCTGGGGCACCAGCATTTGAAAGAGCTATTGCTGATTGTGCAAGCACTGCAAATCCAGTGCTAATTAACAACACAGATGCTCCTAATGAAAGCATAGCAGTGCTTAGTGCTTTTAATTTTGCAGGGCCTATACTAACATTTTTAATCATTACCATCATTCCAGCTCCAAGCGCTCCTACAGCTGCAACAAGTCCAAACATAATTGCAATAGCTGATCCACCGGCATCTGAAAGCGCTACTGCGGATTGTGCCAATAGATAAAATCCACCGCTAATTAATGAAACTCCAGCTCCAAGCATCATAAACGCCTTTGCGGATGAAAGTATCTTTTTAGAACTTCCGGAACTTGATTTTCCAACTGCGTCTTGCCCTTTTGAAACATTTTTCAAATTGGGAGATAGCTTTTCGAGTCCCGATTTTGCTAATTTTCCTATTGCACTTCCGAATCCAATAATACCAGGTGTAACACTTTTTACTATCTTAAACCCTTTATATGCAACCACTGCCTTAGGTAGTTGGGTGATTAATTTTGCAATAATATCTGAATGTTCTTCTAAAAATCCAGCAAATGTAGTAAGTGCTCCTTTTGCTGAATTAATAACGTCAGAAAAATTTTGAATACTTTCTGTACTTCCAAATGCACCTGTCAGTTTTCCAAGCTCAGATGTAATAGAGGAAAGAGCATCTCCAAATGCTGATCCGACTTCACTTGCAGCGCTTGACAATACGTCCCAGTATGGCTTAATTTTATCCAAACCAGAAGTTAATTTTGCCGCAATTTTCTCTCCATCCAGTTCTCCAACTTTATCTACCAGCTTACTTATTGCTTTAATTCCAACGGCAGATAGCGTATCAAATGCAGGCTGAAGTTTGTTCGCCGCAGTTTCCGAAAGCCCATCCATTGCCTGACCCACTGTTTTATACTCGGTAGCAAGCTTGGTAAATGCGTCATTCGTTCCCACTGCTGATATCGCATCAAAAAAATCCTCGGTAGCCAATTTCCCGTTTTGTACATCTTTTATCAAAGACTGAGTAGACTTTCCCATTTGTTTTGCAACCGCTGAAATTCCAGCCGGGGTTTGTTCCAACATTAACTTGAAATCTTCCCAAGCTACAGTAGGTTTTGCCGCCATTTGTGTCGCCTGCTGGGAAAGCGTCTTCATAGCTTGAGTTGGGTTTTCTGCCGCTGCTGCCAGTCCTCCAAATCCTTTTACCAACTTTGTTGTATTCTTGGTTCCAACAGCTTCAAGCTGGGCAAATGTCGATGCCATATCCGATGAACTATAGATTGTAGCTTCCGCAAAGTCCTGAAGTTCCCCTTTTATGGATTTAATTTCGGCCGCTGTGTGTCCGTTCATTTCCATGTTGCCTTGAAAGGTTTTCCAAGCAGCTCCAGCACTATTTAGATCCCCAATTAAACCACTTACTCCACTGCTAACAACATCAAATGCTTTCTGTCCGGCAGCCATCATCATTCCAAATCCCAGACCGCTTGTGAGAGTGCTTTTCAAGTTATCGACATATCCAGATGCCGCTTTCATGGTTGATGAAAATCCTTTATCTGCTGCCGACAATATCGCTTTTATACTAAATGATTCCGACATCCGTTCACTCTCCTTTCTTTAGAAGCTTTCCAATCCCGGAAAAACGGCTTTGCTTTTTCTTTCTGCGCTGTTTCACTCTGGCAAGCTCTGCATCATAATCGAAAAATTGCTGGAACTTTTTATAAACAGGTTTGGATCTGTTCTTTCCAGTCTTCTTCTCCGCCCTCACTACAAAATTCAAAAAAGCCTGCCTATGCTCATGGAGATTCTGATCCAGCATCTTCAATTCCAAAGACTCCATCATTACCTCGTACTGTGCAATCGTGAGCTGATCCACCTGATCAAATGATGTAAAGCCCAAATACCGGAAACAGTTCACCGCAATTTCCCGGTACTGATCCTCAAATGTTAGATCTGGTCCTGCTCCTGCTTCTCCTTCTCTTCCGCAATCCGCTTCTTCAGACGTTCCACGATCTTCTTCGTAACATTTGCTTTCTCTAAAAAATCCAGCGTAGCCTCAAAAAGCTCATCGATGTCCGTGTCCGGATCTTCGATATAGCTGTCTAACAGCGATTTTGTGACTCGAGGGTTCTGCCCTTTATTCGCCAGATCCAGTGCCGCTACCAGATCCTCCGGGTCCCCATCTATAATCCCTGCAATCATGTATGTCGCACCAACATCTTTCTTCTTATCAGTTGCATTGTTGATCTTTTCCGAGACAGTCTTGTTTGCTTCTCTCAGAAATCCCATGCCAAAGTTAAACTGATACACCTGTCCATTGATCGTTAATTCCATCATCTTTCTTTACCTCCATAAAAATAACAGGGGCTCATCACCCCTGCCTACGCTCCTGTTTTCTGTGTGTCTTTGAACACATATGCCGCAATCTCCTGCTGATCTGTTGTTACTGTGACATCTCCGGAAACACCCGTACCGTTGATACCGAACGTCAGGCTGATCTCAACAAAATCTTCCGCAGAAGAGGATCTGCCAATCTCTGTAAGATATCCCTGGAAGTACATTCCTTTGAACTTGTTATCGCCTCCAGACGCCGGTTCTTCCAGATTTGCCTCCCAGATCTCGATCAGTTCATCATTATCCATAGCCTCTTCCAAATCGTCCACCAGCTCATCCTCTTTCGCAAGGATAGATGTGGCAGTAATCTCCGTTTCCGACGCCCCCGGTGTCCGGATCGGTCCATCTTTTGTTTCTGTCGAATCGGCATCTTTGCTCTTTGTACGCTCATTCTCTGTCGTAAAAGCTAAGGCAACACCGTTGTTCGTAGCAGCCTTTGATGCAATCCTGTACAGATAAACAATCTTCTTTCCAGATACCGCTTCTGCAAACATCTGAAGCGGATTTTCCTTAAACTCCGGCACCGCATAATGCTTTGCCATCTTCTTCATCATTTCCATTGAAAACATGATTTTACCTCCTATGAAAACTTAAACTCCACTTCCAGCAATCCATGAAGAAGCGGAATCTTTGTTGTGTTGTCCGGCCGAATCCGCTGATCTACATTTCGTATATTCCATGCGAAATTTGCCGTATGTTTCAAACTGTAGCAGACCTGCTTGATATTCAGCAGCATCTCTGATACCGTTCCACGCTGCTTCGGGTTGTTATGCCAGACATGGATTGTCTGGTACACATTCCCAAATACAGCCGTCTTATTCGGATCATCAATCTGCTGATTGTCTGCGATATATATAAAAGGATACGGCGTGTCCTTCGGTGGAAGGAACGTGTCATACACGTCGTATCCCTTTTTTCTTAACTGTACTAATAACTCTGTAAAGAGCTCCTGCTGTGGGTCGATAATATCACCTCACCAACTTATCCATATCTTTCTTAAATTTCTCTTTCTGCTCGTTGAAAGCGGGCTTCAGGTATGGCTGTGCCTCCATGAAACGGGTGCCGAGTTCTGCATAAGGGGCATACTCGGCTTTTGGTTCCACCTCTGCGACCATGCCAGTGTCCTTAATGTCGATACCGATACTTCGTTTTAGTGTTCCTGTATCTACCGGAGCATTTCTCTGAGCTTTCTCCTGCATCTCAGCCCCATTGTGCCTGACAACACGCTTCACATCATCCAGACGCACATTCTTTTTCAGTTTCTTCTGGAGCTTTTCCATACCAACAATCTTAATGTCGCTCATCATTGCACCTCCGATACTACAAATGTGTGCTTTGTCCGAAGCCTGCGGGAGAAGTCAGCTTGATACACTTTCTCCCCTACCCGGATACGGTCAAAGGGCTCCTGATAGAGATTCTGGAGTTGGATCGTGAGACTGTCCTGCTTCGGACCGTCATAGACCAGTTTCAGCATCTCCGTACCGGTATCCATGACAGATGCATACCGCAGAGTCTCCTCTACGGTATCATTGCCATAGTTTCCGGTATTCGGATCATACTCGCCTGATATGACTTTCTGGAAATATATAGGGGTGTCGTATCTCACAGGAACCTCACCTTCCCTTTTTTGTTTTCTTTCTGACTGTCAAGATATGCCTGAATGTCATCGATATACGGTTCAAAGTCATTATTCGAAAAAGAAAGGCTCTCTCCCTCAACCGTGTGGGAAGAAAGCCCCTCTGAGCCGATCCGGTTAAACCGCATGATAGAAACATCTGTTACAATATAATTCAATGTATCCGGCACATCCAAACCACCTAAAAGGACCTTAAGCCTGCTTTTTGTGGCTAATACGATAATACTGATCTTGGAATCCATGGACGTATCATCTTCCCCAATTCCAAGCAGTTCCTTAATGTCTTCCAGCATACGGTCACCTCCTTATTCCCATGTGACATTTTTAAAGTTGAAAGTTACGACCGGGGAATTATCTACCTCCACCGTAAATGCATCCTCCTCGGAAACCCGGAAAACAATTTCCGGATCAAACGGCATATCCTCTTTTTCCGGTGCTGCGACACCATTTTTCTTTAAAGTCATAGTTGTTCCGGTCTTGGTAAGCTTGAACGGAAAATAATATCCATTTTGTTCCTCTTCATCGCTGGAAAATTCTACGTATTCGGTAACATGCTTTAGTGTTCCGTATACGCTTCCATCTGCATAAACACGCAAATCTT
>OGPO01001192.1_pt1 | contig 17608 bp, 18 predicted proteins | sample 1553041 | NCBI WGS metagenome assembly OGPO01 (sample SAMEA2580281, study PRJEB22360) | human gut metagenome | biome: human gut; feature: human-associated habitat; material: faeces | place: Denmark | collected 2008/2010 | reverse complement strand
CCGCCTGCCATCAGCGCTGGATAACCGTCCGCTTAAGTTTGAAGAGTTCGAAGCATTAGCGCCGCAAACCATCTATGTTTCGGCGACGCCGGGTAATTACGAGCTGGAAAAATCCGGCGGCGATGTGGTGGATCAGGTGGTGCGTCCAACCGGATTGCTTGACCCGATTATCGAAGTGCGGCCGGTGGCGACACAGGTTGATGATCTTCTTTCGGAGATTCGTCAGCGAGCGGCAATTAACGAACGCGTACTGGTCACCACACTGACCAAGCGGATGGCGGAAGATCTTACCGAATATCTCGAAGAACATGGCGAGCGCGTGCGTTATCTTCACTCAGATATCGACACCGTCGAACGTATGGAGATTATCCGCGACTTGCGTCTGGGTGAGTTCGACGTGCTGGTAGGGATCAACTTACTGCGCGAAGGTCTGGATATGCCGGAAGTGTCGCTGGTGGCGATCCTCGACGCTGACAAAGAAGGCTTCCTGCGTTCCGAACGTTCGTTGATCCAGACCATTGGTCGTGCGGCACGTAACGTTAACGGTAAAGCGATTCTCTACGGCGATAAGATCACCCCATCAATGGCGAAAGCGATTGGCGAAACCGAACGTCGCCGTGAGAAACAGCAGAAGTACAACGAGGAACACGGAATTACGCCGCAAGGCTTGAACAAGAAAGTGGTCGATATCCTGGCGCTGGGGCAGAACATTGCCAAAACCAAAGCGAAGGGCAGAGGAAAATCGCGCCCGATTGTTGAGCCGGATAATGTGCCGATGGATATGTCGCCTAAAGCGTTGCAGCAGAAAATCCATGAGCTGGAAGGGTTGATGATGCAACACGCGCAGAATCTGGAGTTCGAAGAAGCGGCGCAAATTCGTGACCAGTTGCATCAGCTGCGTGAGCTGTTTATCGCGGCATCGTAACAGGATAGCGAAGAAGACTGATGACAAACGGAAAACAGCCTGATGCGCTACGCTTATCAGGCCTACATTTTCTCCGCAATATATTGAATTTGCGCGGTTTGTAGGCCGGATAAGGCGTTCACGCCGCATCCGGCATAAACAACGCGCACTTTGTCTTCAATAGGAAGCCGGAATTTTCCTTCGGATTTCCGTTAACCTAAAGCCTGTAACGCCTTTTCCAGCGCGTTATGTAACAACTGGCGGTCATGACGATACGGAATATCGCTGGCCTCCAGTACCTCCTGGATCACAATCCGCTCTTTCACCGCCGAGACATCCACTTTTGGCCCGACGATGACCGCATCAATGACCTTTTTACCAACATACTGCTCCATAATTGCCAGCTTGCTTTCCAGCTTCAAATTAGCCGCAGGTAAACTCAACTCACGCCCCAGATTGCCGATATAAACCATCGGCGCTGGCGTGCGGCGTAATGCCTGGGCGATTTCCTTCAGCAGCAGAATTGGCATCAGGCTGGTATAAAAACTGCCAGGCCCAATAATGATGAGATCCGCTTCATTGATAGCGTGAACCGCCTCACGCGTTGCGGGTACATTAGGCGTTAACAATAACTCTTGAATCGGCGTAGTTAACTGGTCGATATTGACCTCGCCGTAAACTTCATGCCCCTGATCGTCAATCGCCATCAGATCAACAGGATGCTCTGACATTGGAATCAAATGCGTATCCACTTTCAGCAGATTACGAATTAAATTGATGGCTTCCAGAGGCCGCACGCTAAGGTGATCCAGCGCCTTTAACATCAAGTTTCCGAGATTATGACCGGAAAGTTCGCCATTGCCACCAAAACGGTATTCAAACATCGCGGAGGCGACGCTCGGTTCCGTTATCAGCTGGTTGAGGCAGTTGCGCATATCGCCCCAGGCAATGCCGCCTTCTGAACGGCGAATACGCCCCGTCGAGCCACCATTATCGGTGGTGGTGACGATACCCGTTAAACGAGAACCCAAAGACGAAAGTGATGAGAGAACGCGTCCCAGTCCATGCCCTCCGCCGAGAGCAACGACACGATCAAGATCAGCCAGCGTACGATTGCGCATATAGTTTCCTGGAGTCAGATTATCCGCGCTACAGTAGCGCAAATTGCGGGGAAACAGCAATTAACCTGCCAATATTGAGGATACAAACTATTTTCTTCTACCTCTAAAGGACGATGCACGCTATGCCTCCCTGATGATGTATATCAAAGTAAAACCGCCATTTTCCCTTATTCTGTAGCGAAATAGCACGATCATGACGCTATATACATGATTACATAGCGAAAGTGTGGATGGTAAAAATCTCATTTACACGCTAGTATCGGCATAACCACTAAACACTCTAGCCTCTGCACCTGGGTCAACTGATACGGTGCTTTGGCCGTGACAATGCTCGTAAAGATTGCCACCAGGGCGAAGGAAGAAATGACTTCGCCTCCCGTATCTGGAAAGGTGTACATGGCTTCACAACTGACTGATGCATTTGCGCGTAAGTTTTACTACTTGCGCCTGTCGATTACCGATGTGTGTAACTTTCGTTGCACCTACTGCCTGCCGGATGGCTACAAACCGAGCGGCGTCACCAATAAAGGCTTTCTTACCGTCGATGAAATTCGCCGGGTTACGCGCGCCTTCGCCAGTCTGGGCACCGAAAAAGTGCGCCTGACAGGAGGAGAGCCGTCTTTACGCCGCGACTTTACCGATATCATCGCCGCTGTGCGGGAAAACGACGCTATCCGCCAGATTGCGGTCACAACCAATGGTTACCGTCTGGAACGCGATGTGGCGAGCTGGCGCGATGCGGGACTTACTGGCATTAACGTCAGTGTCGACAGTCTGGACGCCCGCCAGTTTCACGCTATTACCGGGCAGGATAAATTCAACCAGGTCATGGCAGGGATTGATGCTGCATTTGAGGCCGGTTTTGAGAAGGTCAAAGTCAATACCGTGCTGATGCGTGATGTTAATCATCACCAGCTCGACACCTTTCTGAACTGGATCCAGCATCGCCCTATCCAGCTGCGTTTCATCGAACTGATGGAAACGGGCGAGGGCAGCGAGCTCTTCCGTAAGCATCACATCTCTGGTCAGGTTCTGCGTGACGAGCTACTGCGTCGCGGCTGGATCCACCAATTACGTCAACGCAGCGACGGTCCCGCGCAAGTCTTTTGCCATCCAGATTACGCCGGAGAGATTGGCCTTATCATGCCGTATGAAAAAGACTTCTGCGCCACTTGCAACCGCCTGCGCGTTTCCTCCATTGGTAAACTCCATCTCTGCCTGTTTGGTGAAGGCGGCGTTAACCTGCGCGATCTGCTGGAAGACGATACCCAGCAACAGGCGCTGGAAGCGCGTATTTCAGCGGCGCTGCGGGAGAAGAAACAGACCCATTTCCTGCATCAAAACAACACCGGTATTACGCAAAACTTATCGTACATTGGCGGCTAAAACGTCAAAAGGAGAGATCAGATGAGTCAGGTAAGCACTGAATTTATCCCGACCCGTATTGCTATTCTTACGGTTTCTAATCGTCGCGGTGAAGAAGACGATACCTCCGGTCACTATCTGCGCGATTCGGCGCAAGAAGCGGGCCATCACGTTGTCGATAAAGCCATTGTGAAAGAAAACCGCTATGCTATTCGCGCTCAGGTATCTGCGTGGATCGCCAGCGACGATGTACAAGTGGTATTGATTACGGGTGGTACTGGCCTGACGGAAGGTGATCAGGCTCCCGAAGCATTGCTGCCGTTGTTCGACCGTGAAGTTGAAGGTTTTGGTGAAGTGTTCCGGATGTTGTCGTTTGAAGAGATTGGCACTTCCACGTTGCAATCTCGTGCGGTAGCGGGCGTCGCCAACAAAACGCTGATTTTCGCCATGCCGGGTTCGACCAAAGCGTGCCGTACCGCATGGGAAAATATCATCGCGCCGCAGCTGGATGCCCGTACGCGTCCGTGTAATTTCCATCCACATTTGAAGAAATAAGTATGTCGCAACTGACCCATATCAACGCCGCTGGCGAAGCGCACATGGTGGATGTCTCCGCCAAAGCGGAAACCGTGCGTGAAGCGCGGGCGGAAGCCTTTGTCACCATGCGCAGCGAGACGCTGGCGATGATTATTGATGGTCGCCACCACAAAGGCGACGTATTTGCCACTGCGCGTATTGCCGGTATTCAGGCGGCAAAACGCACCTGGGATCTGATCCCGCTCTGTCATCCGCTGATGCTCAGCAAAGTTGAAGTCAATTTACAGGCCGAGCCGGAGCACAATCGGGTGCGTATAGAAACCTTATGCCGCCTGACCGGGAAAACCGGTGTCGAAATGGAAGCATTAACCGCGGCCTCCGTGGCGGCGCTGACCATTTATGACATGTGCAAAGCGGTGCAAAAAGATATGGTGATTGGTCCGGTACGTTTGCTGGCGAAGAGCGGCGGCAAGTCGGGTGACTTTAAGGTGGAAGCGGATGATTAAAGTTCTTTTTTTCGCCCAGGTGCGCGAGTTGGTGGGAACAGATGCAACCGAAGTGGCTGCGGATTTCCCAACTGTTGAAGCGTTACGCCAGCACATGGCTGCGCAGAGCGATCGCTGGGCGCTGGCGCTGGAAGATGGCAAATTCCTGGCTGCCGTCAACCAGACGCTGGTGAGTTTTGACCATCCGCTGACTGACGGCGACGAAGTAGCTTTCTTCCCGCCGGTAACCGGAGGTTAAGATGGCAGAAACCAAAATTGTTGTTGGTCCGCAGCCGTTCAGCGTAGGAGAAGAGTACCCGTGGCTGGCGGAGCGTGACGAAGACGGTGCGGTAGTCACCTTTACTGGTAAGGTGCGCAACCATAACCTGGGCGACAGCGTCAACGCATTAACCCTCGAACACTATCCGGGGATGACTGAAAAAGCACTGGCAGAAATTGTTGATGAAGCGCGTAACCGCTGGCCGCTGGGGCGCGTCACTGTGATTCACCGCATCGGGGAATTATGGCCGGGCGATGAAATCGTTTTTGTCGGTGTCACCAGTGCGCATCGCAGCAGTGCGTTTGAAGCCGGGCAGTTTATTATGGATTATCTCAAAACCCGCGCACCGTTCTGGAAGCGCGAAGCCACGCCGGAAGGCGACCGCTGGGTTGAAGCTCGGGAGAGCGATCAGCAGGCGGCAAAACGCTGGTAGTTTTTTGTTAGCCGGATAAGGCACCGCTGCGTCCGGCAATTTCACCGCTCAGTACATACGTTTACGCTGCGTCGATGCACAGCCTCATCATTTTGCAGTATCCTTAAGATATTCCTTATATCTTCAGGAGATCGTCATGGACAGATTCCCACGTTCTGATTCAATCGTACAACCCCGGGCTGGCTTGCAAACTTATATGGCTCAAGTCTATGGCTGGATGACCGTTGGCTTGTTGCTGACCGCATTTGTTGCCTGGTATGCGGCTAATTCCGCGGCCGTGATGGAGCTGTTGTTCACTAACCGTGTCTTTTTAATCGGTCTGATCATCGCGCAATTAGCATTGGTTATTGTGTTATCAGCGATGATTCAAAAGCTGAGCGCAGGTGTAACGACGATGCTCTTTATGCTTTATTCGGCGCTGACGGGTCTTACGCTTTCCAGTATATTCATTGTCTATACCGCTGCTTCTATCGCCAGTACTTTCGTCGTTACTGCCGGGATGTTCGGCGCAATGAGCCTGTACGGTTACACCACGAAGCGCGATTTAAGTGGCTTTGGCAATATGCTGTTTATGGCGTTAATCGGCATTGTGCTGGCATCGCTGGTCAACTTCTGGTTGAAAAGCGAAGCATTGATGTGGGCAGTTACCTACATCGGCGTGATTGTCTTTGTCGGATTGACGGCGTATGACACGCAGAAACTGAAAAATATGGGTGAGCAGATTGATACCCGCGACACGTCGAACCTGCGCAAATATTCCATTCTTGGCGCGTTAACCTTGTATCTGGACTTCATCAACCTGTTCCTGATGTTGTTGCGGATCTTCGGCAACCGCCGTTAATTCTTTTTCACCATCACTATCCCGGCCATGTGTCGGGATTTTTTTCTTACTAAAAACGACACTTAACAAGTACCAGGTATAAAATATGCCTTATGGACGAGCGGAAGCGTTTTCTGTATCCATAAATGCAAAAGTATTTTGTATGCGTGGTTTTAAATTTATTGATGGTGAATATTAATATTTTTTCTAAGGATAACTAAAAGAATGGAATCATACTCGCAAAACAGCAATAAATTAGATTTTCAGCACGAGGCCAGGATATTAAACGGTATATGGCTCATTACCGCTTTAGGTTTGGTGGCAACCGCAGGACTAGCCTGGGGAGCTAAGTATCTCGAAATTACGGCAACCAAATATGATTCACCACCAATGTATGTCGCCATAGGGTTATTATTACTTTGTATGTATGGCTTAAGTAAGGATATCAACAAGATAAATGCCGCCATCGCGGGCGTAATATATCTGTTTTTACTCTCTTTGGTGGCGATTGTCGTTGCAAGTTTAGTTCCTGTATATGCCATTATCATCGTGTTCAGCACTGCGGGCGCGATGTTTTTAATCAGTATGCTGGCCGGTTTATTATTTAATGTTGATCCTGGTTCTCACCGTTTTATCATTATGATGACGTTGACAGGGTTGGCCCTGGTAATCATCGTGAATGCGGCATTAATGAGTGAACGGCCCATTTGGGTAATAAGTTGCTTAATGATTGTGTTATGGTCAGGCATTATCTCGCATGGACGAAATAAGCTCCTTGAATTGGCGGGGAAATGCCATAGTGAAGAGTTGTGGAGTCCGGTTCGTTGCGCTTTTACAGGTGCATTAACACTCTATTACTATTTTATCGGCTTCTTTGGGATACTTGCCGCGATAGCTATAACGCTTGTCTGGCAAAGGCATACGCGTTTTTTTCATTAGCCGTAAATGCACATACTAAAGAACTTAACTAAACTTCACATCGCCGCTTCATTTTTCGCCCGTAGCTTCTTCGCCTGGCTTTCCAGCAACAGGTAACAGATCAGCGCCAGCAGCAGTGGGATAAAGTAATACAGCACACGGTAAGCGAGTAGGGCGGCGATAATTGTACCTTTGGAGGTATGCTCCCCAGCCAGTAGTGCGATAAACACCGCTTCCAGCACACCGATCCCCGCCGGAATATGCACGATGACGCCAGCAATACTACTAACCAGTAACACGCCCAGTACAAAGAAATAGTTCACGCTTTGACCAAGTAACAGCCAGATAATCGCCCCCATTACCATCCAGTTAACGCTGGAAATCAGCATCTGAGCGAGGGCGAATTTCCATGAAGGCAGCACCAGCTTTTGCCCTTTGATGGTCATATGGCGGTGCTTCGCGAAAGCGCAAAACCACAAATAAACCGCGATAATCATCAGTAAGCCAATGCCGAGAATACGCAGCGTAGTTTGATCGACATACCAGTGATCCGGCAACTCCACCACGCCTGCGGTAAAGATAACCCCTGCCAGTAAAATGTAGCCCAGCCAGTTGGTGGTAATACTGAGCGAGAAAATCCGCGTAATAGTGCTACCGGGCAACCCCAGACGAGAGTACAAACGATAGCGCATACCAATGCCGCCGACCCAGGTACTGAGCGTCAGGTTGAAGGCGTAGCAGATAAACGACACCAGCATCACCTGGCGCTTCGCCAGTTTGTGACCGCAGTAAAAGCGGGCGAGCAGGTCATAGCAGCCGTAAATCAGATAGCTGACGACCACCAGCCCGACCGCACTAAGCAGCGCAACGCGATTGTAGTCGCGGATGACCTTCCAGACCTCTTCCCAGTCCACTTTTTTGGCGTAGACCACCAGCAACACAATCACCGCGATAAAAAACAGCCAGGTGAGGATCTTCTTTGCTAAGCGCCAGCGCGGGTGTGATTTACTCATCAGGGTTTTACCCCCGTGTTTTCAGTTTCTACCCGATCCTGCGTTTCCATTGTCGGTTGTGCGGGCGGATCAACCTGCGCCAGACGTGGCGTGTGTGCCGGAAGCCAGCCAACCAGCGCCGGGAAGTGGCGTAAAAAGTGGAACGCCAGCACGCTTTTGGTCAGGTTCCACCAGGTGCGTTTGGGCAGCATGGTTTCATCCACCTGCGGACAATCTGCGGCAATAATGCCGTTCAGATTATCGCGCAGCGTCTGGTTAAAATGACGATCGTGGATGATGACATTTGCTTCGAGATTCAGTGACAAACTGAGCGGATCGAGATTACTGGACCCTACTGTCGCCCAGTGATCGTCCATCAATGCCACTTTGCCGTGGAGCGGGCGGCGGCGGTACTCAAAAACCTGAACGCCGCCTTTAACCAGATAGTTATACAGCAAGCGCGCACCGACTCTGACAATCGGCATATCCGGTTCGCCCTGAATGATCAGTTTGATCCGCACCCCGCGCCGTGCCGCTTTACGCAAGGCGTGTAAAAATCGATAGCCGGGGAAGAAGTAGGCGTTGGCGATAATCACTTCCCGCCGCGCCTGAGTGAGCATTTTCAAATAATGGCGTTCAATATCATCGCGATGTTCTTCGTTATCGCGCCAGACCAGCAATACCTGCGCTTCTCCCGGCTGGCGGTTCTCTTCCGCTTTGTGATGACGTCGCCACCAGCGTCGTGCCGCGCTCTGTCCAGGCAGGTTTTCCAGCTCAAACTGGAGAATATCTTCGACAATCGGCCCTTCAAGGCGTACCGCGTAATCCTGTTTAGCCTCTGGACCGTAGCTGGACATATGCTCGGCGGAGTAATTCAGCCCGCCAATAAAGGCTATACGCGCGTCGATCACCACAATTTTGCGATGCATCCGGCGAAACACATTGGTGCGCATACCAAAAAGGCGAGGGCGGGGATCGTAGTAGCGGAACACTACGCCAGCTGCCGTCAGTTCATTGACAAACTCATCGCTGAGATCCGGCGAACCGTAGCCATCCAGCAAGACTTCCGCTTTAACCCCGCGTTGCGCTGCTGCCAGTAGTGCCGCATGCAGTTGTTTGCCGACGTCATCCTCAAACCAGATAAACGTTTCAAGAATGATGCGTTCTTGTGCCTCGCCAATCGCCTTAAACACCGCGGGATAATATTGCTCGCCGTTTTCCAGCAACTGGATCTTATTGCCTTCGCGCCAGCTACATTTCATAAATGAATCTCCGCACTTAAAGGGGCATGATCAGAAAGGTGTCGCCATGTCCGCAGCGGCAACGCGGTTGGCGCGCTGGCGCTGGCATTTTTGACGTAGATCCTGTCCAGTCGTAGTAGAGGAAATTGCACCGGAAACGTGCGCGCCGGGCGTCCGTGGGCGCGGGTAAAAATCTCATCCAGTCCGGCCTGCACTTTTAACGGATGATTAGCTTTTTGCCGCCAGTCATTGAAATCACCCGCCACCAATACCGGTTCGCCGTCCGGTAGCTCATTCACCCATTCGGCGAGCATCGCAAGCTGCGCCTGACGGTGCGCCTCACGCAGGCCCAGATGTACGCACATCACATGAATCGCTTTTCCGGTCATCGGCGGCACAATGCGGCAGTAGAGCACGCCGCGCTTTTCCGCACCATCGACCGAAACATCGCGATTCTCATAATGTTCAATGGGATAACGCGACAGTACGGCGTTGCCGTGATGCCCTTCCGGGTATACGGCATTGCGACCGTAGGCAAAATCGCTCCACATAGTGTCGGCGAGAAACTCGTAGTGCGAGGTATCGGGCCAGTTTTCCACATGCAGCGGATGAACTTCGTGCGCGCCCATCACTTCCTGCAGGCAAACAATATCGGCGCTGACGGTACGCACGGCGTCGCGAAGTTCCGGCAAAATGAAGCGTCGGTTAAACGCGGTAAAGCCTTTGTGAATATTGATGGTGAGCACCTTGAACGAAAATTGTTGTGTTTGATCGGGCATAATTTTCCTGTCTTTGCCTCTTATCTCATTGAAATAGTGTAGTCGGCGTCACAAAAAGGTGCGGTCTTACGGAATTTTCCGTAAAGTTCGGTACTCTGAGTAAGTAGAGATAAATTCTTCAGGAGAGAAGCCATGAAGTGGCAACAACGTGTTCGTGTCGCAACGGGTCTAAGTTGCTGGCAGATTATGTTGCATTTACTGGTAGTGGCGCTGCTGGTGGTGGGCTGGATGAGTAAGACTCTGGTTCACGTCGGCGTGGGATTATGCGCACTGTATTGTGTCACGGTAGTGATGATGCTGGTGTTTCAGCGCCACCCCGAGCAACGCTGGCGTGAGGTGGCAGACGTGCTGGAAGAGCTGACCACGACCTGGTATTTTGGCGCAGCGCTGATTGTGCTGTGGCTGTTGTCCCGCGTTCTGGAAAACAACTTTTTGCTGGCAATTGCAGGGCTGGCAATCCTTGCCGGCCCGGCGGTAGTGTCTTTGCTGGCGAAAGATAAGAAGTTACATCACCTTACGTCTAAACATCGCGTACGCCGCTGACCCTGTCGTGGCCGTTATCACCAGTAGCGGCCACAAACTATTCCACACAATATCCAGACTCGCATCCTTCAAATAAATCTGCTTGGTAATGTCCGTAAAGTGGCGAATAGGGTTAATCCACGTCAGGTTTTGCAGCCATACCGGCATGTTTTCCACCGGAGAAACGTAACCGGAAAGGAGAATGGCGGGCATCATAAAGACAAACACGCCGATAAACGCCTGCTGTTGTGTTGAACAGAGTGATGAAATCAACAGACCGAATCCCACCAGCGATAAACCATAAATCACCATCGTAAAGTAGAACAGCGCCAGCGATCCGGCGAAGGGGATTTGATACGCCCAGATACCAATCGCCAGCACAATGGTGGCCTGGAAGGTGGCGACAATTAACGCCGGTACGGCTTTGCCGATGAAGATCTGCCAGGTGGTGAGCGGCGAAACCAGTAGCTGATCGAGCGTACCTTGTTCACGTTCGCGGGCGACGGAAAGTGAAGTGACGATCATTACGCCGATAGTGGTGATCATGGCGATCAGTGACGGCACCACAAACCATTTGTAGTCGAGATTCGGGTTATACCAGTTGCGTACCACCAGCTCGCTGTTGTTAGGTTTCGGTTTTCCTTCCAGCAGCTCCTGCTGATAATTTTTGACGATCTGTTGCAGGTAGTTGGCGGCAATTTGCGCACTGTTGGAGTTACGCCCGTCGAGGATCAACTGCAAAGGCGCGGTCTGGAAGGTATCCAGTTTGCGCGAGAAGTCAGCCGGGAAACGCACCAGTAGTAACGCCTTTTGTGTGTCGATGGTTGGGCGGATCTCCTGTGGGCTTTTCAGCAGCAGCACATGAGTAAAGGCGCTGGCGCGGGCAAAACGTTGGGTCAGCTCCACCGAATGCTCGCCGTTATCTTCATCGTAGATGGCGATGGTGGCGTTAGTCACTTCCAGCGTGGCGGCGAACGGGAACAGGATCACCTGAATTAGCACGGGTAAAATCAGAATCGCGCGGGTTTGCGGTTCGCGCAGCAACGACTGCAACTCTTTGCGGATTAACGTCCATAAGCGATGAAACATGCTCTTCTCCCTAATCCAGCCGACGTTTGGTTTTCAGCCACGTCAGGCCGATAAACATCACCGCCGAAGCGATCAAAAACAGCACGTTTACCACCAGCACCACTGGAATATTCCCGGCGAGGAACAGGCTTTGCAGGGTGCTGACGAAATAACGAGCGGGAATAATGTACGTCACCGCGCGGATCACCGCGGGCATACTGTCGATCTGAAAAATAAAGCCGGAAAGCATAATCGACGGCAGAAAAGCGGCGTTCAGGGCGACCTGAGCGGCATTGAACTGGTTGCGGGTAATCGTGGAAATCAGCAGCCCCATCCCCAGGGTACTGAGTAAAAACAGGCTGGAGATAAAAAACAGAATCAGCAGCGACCCGCGATACGGCACGCCGAGAATAAACACTGACACCAGCATACACAGCAACATCGCCAGCATCCCGAGAAAGTAATAAGGGATCAGCTTACACAGCAGCAGTTCCGTGCGGGTAATCTCCGTAGAGAGCAGAGCCTCCATGGTGCCGCGTTCCCATTCTCGCGCCACCACCAGCGAGGTGAGAATCGCGCCGATGACCGTCATGATAATGGTCACCGCACCGGGGATAATGAAGTGCTGGCTAATCGCCGCCGGGTTAAACCAGTAGCGGGTTTGTACATCAATAAGCGGTTCAAAAGTCTGCCCGTTGTCCTCCGCTCGCTGCATTTGCCAGATCTGCCAGATCCCTTCGACATACCCCTGTACAAAGTTAGCGGTATTCGGCTCACTGCCGTCGGTGATCACCTGAATCGGTGCGGTGGCGTTGGCGCGCTCCATCTGTTCCGCAAAATCCACCGGAATAACCACCAGACCGCGAATTTTCCCCGCCTGCATTTTGGCGATCAGTTCCTGACGGTTATCGCTGATGGTGGCGTCGATGTAGGGCGAACCGGTCATGGTGTGGGTGAAATCCAGCGCCGCTTCGCTACGCTGTTCCAGTAAAATCCCGACCCGCAGCTTGCTGGAGTCGAGGTTAATGCCGTAACCAAAAATAAACAGCAGTAGCAGCGGGATCACTACCGCAATCAGCCAGCTACTCGGATCGCGAACGATCTGCCGCGTCTCTTTAACGCACAGCGCCCGTACGCGACGCCAGGACAGGATCGGGTTACTCATTGCTATGCTCCTTATCCCAGTCGTGGATCAACTGAATAAAGGCTTGCTCCATGGTGGGATCGGGTTGCTCATCGTTAGCCGACTGTGCTTTCAAACCGTCCGGCGTGCCGCTGGCGATTAATTTCCCGCGGTACACCAGGCCGATGCGGTCGCAATATTCCGCTTCATCCATAAAGTGGGTGGTGACCATCACCGTGACGCCTTTCTCTACCATGCTGTTGATGTGCAGCCAAAATTCACGGCGGGTGAGGGGGTCAACGCCGGAAGTCGGTTCGTCGAGAATCATTACGGGTGAAGCTTGCGCGAGAAGCATCGATATCCAAACGCGCTGCCGTTCGCCCCCGGAAAGATCATCGACGTAGCTTTGAGCATACTGCGCTGAGCCGGTAGCCGCGAGTGCCTCGTCAACAGCCGCCTCATCTTCAGCGCGCCATCGGCCAAAAAGCCCGCGCCAGGGAAAGCGCCCCAGACGCACGAGTTCACGGCATGTCAGCCCTTCCGATGCCGGAAGTTTTTGCGGCAGAAACGCAGCTCTCTGAGCGCGTTCACGCTCTGAAAGCGTAAAGAGGTCGCACCCTTCGAGTTTCGTTGTCCCGGCATCGGGCTTAACCAGTCCGGAAATGATCGAAGCTAAGGTCGATTTTCCCGAACCGTTGTGACCCAAAATGAGTGTGAGCTCATGCGTCGGAATTTCGAGATGGTCGATCGAAAGAATCGTTCGGTCATTGCGAACCATGCGGATGCCGTTTAATTCGTACATGGCGAGGACGTTTGAAAAATGATGCTTGTGAATGCGTTCAACCGTCCGGTGCCGCATAGGCGATGCCGGACGGTTGAATGTGATGGATCGTTTGAATGAATATTCAAACGAGAATCAAGGCGTTACCAAGCGTAAGTCAAAGTCGCGCGAGCAACTCGCCCTTCGCCGTAGTAAGCAGTGCCCCAGTCGGCAGCCTGAACATATTCTTTGTCAGCGATATTGGTGATCGTGCCTTGAATTCTCCAGTGCTTATCAAAGACATAACCCACAGCAGCATCCCAAAGCGTGACATCAGGCACTTGTTCGTTCGCTAAATGACCGACAGAACTGCCAATGTACCGAACACCGGCGCCCAGCGTCAGGCCGGAAAGACCAAGATCGGCAAAGTTATAGGAGACCCACCCCGATGCCATGTGCTTAGGCGTCATGACAGTGCGGACTTCATCATCACCATCCGTCTTATCCAGATACGTGTAGCTCACGTCAAATGTCAGATGTTTGAAAACGGAGGCACGCGCCTGAACCTCGATACCGTTTGCCTTCTGAATGTTCACCGGTACCCAAGCAGGTGCCCCATTCACCAGACTCGGCGTCATGGCGTTGTCCTGCTTGAGATTGAAGAACGCAATGTTCACAAAGCCATCAAGCCAATTCGGTGTCAACTTAAGGCCGTACTCGATCTGCTTGGTATTCGTGGGCTCGGTAAGTCCATAAACACCTCCGCTGTATGCCAAAGAAGCATTTGCAAAGAATGCTTCTGAATAATTCACATACGGCGAGATGCCATAGTCATTCAAAAGCATGATCCCGGCATTCCAGGAAAAATGCGTGTCATCAAGCTGACCCTTGGTGATGGTAATACGGGAATCATCCGAACCAGAATCGATACTGACCTTATCCCAACGCGCGCCGACTTTTAAAAGCAGGAATTCGTTGACAATCGTTTGAGCCTGTCCATAGATGCCGAACTGCCACTTATTGCGCCAATAGTCTGCAAGCTCATAGGCAGAGGCATCCCCCGGCGTAAAGATAGAGGGATTAAAGGGATCAACAGTACCCCAGTTCAGCCCTGACGGCGTGTTGGCACCCCAAGAATTCTTGAACCATTGATAATCGAAACCCAATTGGAACAGATTATCAAATAACCCTGATGTATTCGTGTACGTCAGGTTATTGTCGAAAGTTACGGCTTTTTCAATGCCGTCGTTGATCAGCACATTCCTCGGCAGCATGGGGTGGGGGTTCAAAGTGGGAAAATAATCCCCCGAACCATAAACGGATGCGACGTTCAGATACATATCCGTATAGGAAAAATTCGCGCTCTGCTTGTACTTCAAGTTGTCGTTGAACTCATGCGAAAGTTCCCAGCCGAAATTCACCTGATCCTTGTCCAAGTCATCAGTGGGGAGTGCATAGCTGGTACTCGGAGAAATATATTGACCATTGCGGGCATGAAGAGTACCCATGGTCGGGAAGAAAGCACTGTTGGGCTTGCCCTTCTCCTTCAGGTAGTTCGCCAAGAACGTCAAACTGGTTCTGTCGCTCACATCAATCGTGAAGCTCGGCGCAAGGTAGACGCGGTGCTTATCAATGCCGTCAAGGAACGAATCCTCTCGATTGACCATCGCTACGATGCGATAACGCTTCGTCCCGTCTTCAGTAGCGTTATCTGCAAAATCAAAGCCGCCCTGAACATACTTGTTAGAGCCGCCGGAAATCGAAACGCTGTGCTGCGGCGTTTTGGTCGGTTTCTTCGTCACGAGATTAACGACACCGCCCGGCTGTGAATCACCAAAAAGGGAGGAAGATGGTCCCTGAATAATTTCAACGGATTCCAACCCAAAGGGTTCAACAGAAGTCTGGAAGAAGCCTTCGGAGAACTGACGATGACCATCAACCAGCGTCGTCACACTGAAGCCGCGCATTTTCATCCAGTCGGTGTCATAGTCCGCGCCGTACTGACTGAAAAATCCCGGCGTATAGCGCATAGAGTCATCCAGCTTGCGGATATTCCCTTCTTCAAGCGTCTTACTGCTGATGACCGATACGGACTGCGGCGTTTCCTGCGTAGAGACATCAATCTTCAGAGCCTGAGCCGTCACGCCGACGCCGTCAATCGTTTGATAGTCATCTGCGGCGGCTGCGGTCTGAGACAGCGAGAGCGTCCCCAAGCCGGAAAACACCAGAGACAATGCAATGGCTAAGCGCTTGCGTGCGAGGCGCTTTGTGGAAATGCAAGAGAGTGGTCTGCGAGTATTCATTGCGAATCTTATTGCAAATGCAACTAAAAATGAGAATAGTTCGCAGTATAAGTACTAGTAAAACCACCTAAAATGTTTACTTAGATATGCAGGCGTATTTGTTGTTTTTTAGTCAAAATCTCGACAGACAAGTCCTCAAAGCAGCGTACTGACGGACGCCTCTGGACTTCTTAATCGTTTGCCAAATCAGGCAAACGCTCATATGTCCATAGGGTTGTGAAACATCAGAGCGGCCTAATTGGGCACTCACGATTGAATAACCTTGCTTGGACCGCGGGAGACACACGAATAAATGGATTCTTCCTCTCACAACTGTCATGTGATAGGCAAACGGAAGCCGCTCCCTGATCTCACGCCGGACTTCAGATGATTCGCCCAAGCTGATGACGCTCAGCAGGTTTTGCTTTTGATGCGGCCAAACGTGCAGTCGTCAATAGCAGTGAAGAAGGCTAACCATGCATCTTTGATAACAGGCGTATTCCGACCTGCAAGAGGACCTGCGAAACCGCCCATTCGTTTTTGTTCAATGATGCTCCGTTCGCCTCGCGGCAAACTGCAGGCGCTTTAGCGCACGATGCGAGGCGGCTTAGCGAGCTTAGCCATGGACGATCCGTCGCTGTAGGGGTCCGCCGACTCCCCGTCGGCAGCCTCATAAGGCGTATCGTCATCGTCGTCCTCCGAAACGATCTTGTCGGCAAGCCGCAGGAATGGCGGAACGAGCGAAGCGGAACCATCGTCCTCCATGCTTTCAAGCTCGGCCTCTGAGGGTTCATGAACATCCAAAACCTTGACGGCAAACTGCAGTCCGACGCCGGCGAGCGGATGATTGGCTTCCAGAACGGCCATGCCGTCGGCCATATCCGTCACGCGCCAGGAGCGGCCGTCAGGCGCTTCGCCGGGCACTTCGTCCACGAGCTCTCCCACTTCCAGACGTTCGGGATGCGCAAAGTTCTCCACGGGTATGCACCGAATCGCATCGGCATCGTATTCGCCAAAAGCTTCTTCAGGTTCGAGATGAATGGTGAAGCCCTCGCCGGCAAAATGCCCTTCGAGCGCTTTTTCCAGACGCGGAAAAATATCGCCTTCGCCATGAAGATAAACCATGCCTTCGGGCGGGGTCTCTTCAAGCGTTCGGCCCGTCATATCAGCCATCACGAGGGAGATCGTTACCAGCATGCCCATGCGGATTGCATCAGCCATTGCGTTTGTCTCTCAAATAGAAAAAAACTAGTGCAGTGCGCTATTTTGCCGCACCTGCCTTCATTGGGGTGGTTATTCGTTCCGGCAGACCGTTTGATGCGTGCCGTGAAAAAGTTCCGCCGCATCATCGGCTCTGGGCCATGCTAGGCCCTCTGGACGCCCCGGCAGACAGAGACATGCAAGCAGAAAGAGGATATTGACCCCGGCTGCAGAGAGCAGCAGTGCCCAGGCGCCCGAAAGCCCAAAATCGTGCGCTCTTCTTGCACAAAGCACGGTTACGCCGATGCTCCAGAGGCCCGCTGCCCAGCCGTAGATCTTGGCTATCACCAAAATCGCACTGTCGGAAATCCATGCCGCGTCAGCGATCGGATCCATCAAGGCATAAGCGGCAGCAGCCGCAAGCAGCCAGCCGACAAGCCCAATTGCGAATCCCCTGCGGTCAATCCGCACCTGCGGATTAAAGAGCGTCAGAACGACGCTGCCGAGCAATGCCAAGAGGCGCAGCCCCATGCCCGCAGAAGGATCATTCCATGCCGCATTATTCGAGCAATTCGGCTGAATAGACTCTGTCGACATGAGTGCAATTCCCCGAAGCGCCTGATGCGTTAAAGCATCATGATGCGGCGCTTCCAAACTTCAAACTCCTCTTGAGTGAGAAGCGAGCGCTCAACCATCTTTTGGAGTTTGACGACGGTTTGAGCCTTGACCTGTACCTGCAGTGATACCGGCATCACTGCAAGATCTTCAGCAGTACGGC
>OGPO01001183.1_pt1 | contig 17719 bp, 6 predicted proteins | sample 1553041 | NCBI WGS metagenome assembly OGPO01 (sample SAMEA2580281, study PRJEB22360) | human gut metagenome | biome: human gut; feature: human-associated habitat; material: faeces | place: Denmark | collected 2008/2010 | reverse complement strand
TGGTTTAGAAATAATAAAGACCGTTTTATATTTTTGGGGTTGCCCAACCATTAAAACGGGTAACTCTTAATTAAAAACGGCCTTTCATTGCGAATCTGTAGCTCTTGCCACATCAGTGTTTAATAGCTTAAGATGCCTGACTAAAAACTACACTATTTTATCCCTCTGCGTTAATTTTTATAAACAACGTTAATTAGTTGCTTTTTTGTCTGACGAATCAAATTGTTGGTCTATATGACAAAAAAAGTCAGAAAAGTACGCTAGCTTGTAATACAGCCCAAAATAAATATTTTTACCAAGAAATTGATCTGCAAATACGATAAAAGCAAATTTTCCAAAAGAGGTTAATTAATTCGTGTGAATATAATTGGGTTAGATATTCACTATCTTAAATGCTTGCCAATAGTATGTTTTTTCACAAAATTCTCTTAAAGAAAGAGCTTATAATGGCTAAGTTTAATAACTTAATAGATATAACATAAAAATATTTTGCAATTGTGATGTTCTTAGTTAATTAAGTCTTGTTTTTTTGAATAAGTGTCTAATGTGTGGTGTAATAAAAGGAGCGTGCTTGCTAAGGGTTCTTTTTACTGCTCTTAACAAGTCGTAAATGGCTTTCACTTGTTTACAAAAAATAGGTGAAAATAATCTTGCTCGTATTGATAAGCCATAGTTAAGCGGCGTTTAGATGGTTTAGTTGCTTAGCTGCGTGTTTTATGTTTGAACACCATGTAAGGGCTAGTGTTGAAAGTTGCAAGTAGAAATATTTGTAATGAGTAGTTGTTAAGCATTTTAAGTGGTTGTTATTTTTTTGTAAGGAGAGTATTTTCCTCCTTTAATGACATCAAAATATTAAATTTTGTCTGGCGACATGCTTTTTACCTTTTATCCGTTTCGTCTTTTGATTTAGTTATTGATATTAAACCTTACTAACACAACGACCAATAATAATTTCTAAGTCATTATCTTCTATAAATCAGTCGTCTTGTGCATAGTATTTGTATAGAGTTGCCTTTGACTGCCTTTAGTTGCTCTAGGCGGCGCTTGCGTTACTGTTTAATACTATTTTTAAGATAGAGCTATTGGTAATTAAAGTATGTGCTTTAAGGTGGAAATGCTAAATTACCATGTTTCATGTATTTCTTAATGCTAATACTCGCTTCAAGATCCTAACTGGATTCTTGGTTGTTATCTTTATCAATTTATTGGTAGTTGGAGTGTCTATTTATGCTCTTAGCAATGCTCGTCAGGCTGCTAAGAATATTGATAATGTGATAAGTAATGCTTTTACTCGTATTCAGTATGTTGAGGCTGTAGCCAGAGACACCAATGTTAATTACTGCCGTGGTATTAACTATATGGAGTCTACTTATAATCCTCAACAGTTCTACAATCAGTATGAGCCAATTTTAAAGCGCCTTGAAGATGCTGTAGATCGTCTCCAAGCTGATGCAATTCCAGTTGCAGAATATCCTATTGCTATTAAGAACTTGCAAGAGGCTGCTAAGGCCTATACAAATCACTTGCGTAATAAGGTTTCTCCATTATTAATTACTGACAAGGCTGATAGTGCTCTTGATCTTTACACTATGGACTCTTTGCCTCTGTGGACAAGAACAGTAACTATCGCAGGTAATATCACTAAGTTACAAACCTCCTATAGCATGAAGCTTGCTGATGAGGCTGCTAATCCAAGAAGCATTTATTTGGTTTCTATCTTAGCTGTTGTTGGTGTAATAAGTGCTATTAGTATTGCCCTTTGCATTTCTGGCTATATTGCTCAGCAAATTAAAGGCGCTATTACTCACATTGATCTCATGGCAGATGGTGACTTTACTAAGCGCTTTGAGGTTAAAACCAAGGATGAGTTTGGTCACGCAGTTGCAGCCTTAAACAAGCTCAATGATGCTGTACGTGACATTGTTGATATGACTCAAAAAGAAGTTTTACAGCTTGATAAAGAGTTAGAGCGAGTACGCAATTCATCTCAGGTAATTTCCAAGTCCACTAGCGATGTAGAGTCTCAGGCTATGACTGTAGCTGCCGCCTCTGATGAGATGGTTTCTACTACTGCTGATATTGCTCGCAACTGTGAGACCGCAGCACATGGCTCAGATGTTTGCCGTGAAATTACCAGCAATGGTGTTACTGTAGTGCAAAGAGCTTTTAATAATGTTCAGCAACAGGTTGCTAATACCAAGGATAACTCTGCCAAGATTGAGTTACTTGCTGCTAAGAGCCGTGACATTTCAATGATTGTAAGTGCAATTGATGACATTGCTGCACAAACTAACTTGTTGGCTTTAAATGCTGCTATTGAAGCTGCTCGTTCTGGTGAAGCTGGTCGCGGCTTTGCTGTGGTAGCTGATGAAGTACGTAACCTTGCTATTCGTACTGCTAAGTCAACTCAAGAAATTAATGAGATGGTACAAACCATTCAAGAGTATGCTGAGTCTGCTTCTGTTTCTATTACCAACTCTGTTGAGAATATGGACAAAGTGGCCAATGATGCTAAAGAGCTTGAGAACTTACTCAATGACATTACCAGTCACGTAGTTGGCCTTAACAGCCAAATTACCCAAATTGCTACCTCAGCTGAGGAGCAAACCACTGCTACTGGTGAGATCTCTGCTAATGCTCAGAACGTAACCCAAGCATCTAGTGAGATGACAGCTCAGGCTTCCATGCAAAATGATTGTATCAAGTCTACCTTAGACGAGTTAAAGGGCTTGCAAAAGGCACTTTCATTCTTCCGTACAGGTAAGAACTACAATTCATAAGCTAATGGAAAAACCATTTAGACTATTAAGAGATTTCTCTTAGCTTTAGAGTAATGCACTAAAGCTATTACTTAGTAGTTAATCATTTAGCATTAAGATCTAAAAGGCGTTAAACTTTGTTTTAACGCCTTTTTTTACCCAATACTTTAAAACCTTACCCTTAAAAGCCTCCACCTTCCACCTTCCACCATCCTGTTACAGCCTCAAGCCTCCAAAGCGCAACTCCTTTTTTGAAGGCCACTCCCAATTACAAAAACTTAAGCTTTCCTTTAATCTTGTAGTTTTGTCATCATAGGTTGGGCTAATAGCTCTATTGCACATCACAAATCCTGGTAACAATTTGCTGGCTAACTTTTCTGTCAAATTGCAAACTTCTACGAACTTAAAAAGTGCAAACAGTCCAAAAAACAATAGTATTTTTATAGTCAGCAGCACAACTTAAACAAGCCCATAAATAGCAGTGAACTAAGCTACTTTACAATTAGGCAAAAACTATTTGGCATTCATATTGCTTTATATTTAGTACTTGATAAAAAAGACAATTTACCCAAAACACTATGGGTAGTAAGTCTTTTTTATACATAAATGATATATAAGATCATGGTTGGTCTGTATATTTTGGGCATATCACATGCCATTTTATTTATGAAAAGATAAATGCCACTACATGTTTGGTATTTATCTTATAAAACAGCCGTTTTACCAGCTTTTGAGAGAATTGTTATGGCTCTTTACGTTAACACTAATGTAAGTTCTATCAATGCCCAAAGAAAATTAACCAACGCCACCAATAGCTTGAATGTGAGCTATCAGAGACTTGCGTCAGGCCTTAGAATTAACTCTGCCAAAGATGACGCAGCAGGCTTACAGATTTCTGATCGTCTTACCGCCCAAATCAATGGTTTAAATCAGGGAAATCGTAATACCAACGACGGTATCGCCTTAGCCCAGACAATTGAAGGTGCCCTAGACGAAACCACCAATATGCTCCAGCGCATTCGTACTTTGGCCGTGCAAGCTGCCAACGGTACCAACACCGCCGAGGATCGTAAGGCTCTCCAACAAGAAGTTACCCAGCTTTCTCAAGAAGTTACTCGTATTGCTAATCAGACCACCTTTGCTGGTAAAACTATTTTACAAGGAAAAGCTAAAGGCCTGATTCCAAATGATGGTAAGCTCACCTTCCAAGTAGGTGCTAATGCTGGTGACACTTTAGCATTAAACTGGGGGCAGCCATTTACCTTTACTGGAATTAATGGTCAGCGTATAGGCGGCGCTGTTACTGTATCTGATTTTGATAAAGCAACCAAGTCAGGTTTAGTAAGATCAGGCAATAACACTGATGTTCGTTTTAGTGTTTCCAAGATGGGATCTGCTCAAAAGACTTTAGAGTATGTAGATAGCTTCATTCAGGTAATTGATTCCAAGCGTGCTGAGCTTGGCGCTCTGCAAAACAGAATGGAAAGCACCATTCGTAATCAGGCTTCTATTGCCGAAAATGAGGCTGATGCACGTAGCCGTATTCGTGATACTGATTTTGCCTCTGAGACTGCCGCTTTAACTGCCAATAACATTATTCAGCAGGCATCTCAAACTGTACTTGCACAAGCTAACCAGCGCCCAACTATTGCTCTTAGCTTATTAGGTCAATAATGGATTAAATCTCTTTCTTTCTTGTAATTTAAAGGCGAACTTAGGTTCGCCTTTTTTATTTTGGGGTGATTGCTGATTTTGCTGTGCTCTATGAGGGCGGGCGATTAGAAAAAAATGTGTAAGTGGAGTATGATCAATAATTGGCAAATTGTCATTTTGTACTTAGCTTACTAGTGATTAAAAAGTCTTGTAAGTAAGCCGTTTTATTTTGTTTTGTTAATCAGTTTTTCATTAGTACTCTTTAAAAGAAGTGGTAGTAAATGTTCGTAGGATCACTAACTTCTTTTTTAGATTAAAGGTTCTAAACATATGGTTAAAAGTGCCTTATCCATAACTTTAGCTTTATTACTGGGCTCAAGCATAGTGCCATGTGTCTATGCTATTGAATATGATGAGTCTCATGAGCAAGTTACCAATGATTTAGAACATGAAAGAGCACAAGCCTTAGAGCGTGCCCGTAATCGTGCTCGTGAGCAAATTGCCAAACAAGCAGAACAAGCTGCTAAAGCTCAAGCGCAGCAAGCACAGCAAGGTTATCCAAAAGGCTCTACTGAAGCCGAGAGCTATGCTATTGTTATATCCTCTTTAAAAGAGAAATTTAGCAAGAAAAGCGATTTACAAGATTATGAAGGTCAGGCTTTAAGTAATAGCTCTGTAGAAGCTGCTGCTGATGTTGCCAAGAACCATAGTACTAAGAATAGTCAAACAGCTACTGCTTTAGCTCAAAGCACTATTGATTTTGAAAACGAGCCTAGTGAAATAGAGGATGAGACTTTTGCAACTCTCGAAGGCGATGCCAAAGAATCTATTGTAGAGGTAGTACAAGAAGCTGGCGATATGGCTAAAAATGAGCTTATCGAGGCTAATAACAAAGTTCATGAGTGGCGCAATGATGCTGCCTCTGCTCGAGCAGCGGCTGTACAGTCAAAGGACAAGGATAAGGAATTTGTTGATCCTCTGGCTAAAGAGGCTCAGCCTTCTTTACTTAAGCGTATTTTTGGAATAGGGCTTAACTTAGCAGAGGCTAATCCTGTAGATGATATTAGTGCCGCTAATAGCCAATATCTTAATTTAAAGGTATTTGGTGATGTAGAGACCCTTATGAGCACAGCTGACGGCTCTGATACCTTGCTTAAGACTATACCTTATAAGATTACTGATGACATGCTTATTCCTTATCAGATTAAGCAACAAGAAACGGCAGAAGAGCTGCACAAAGGTATTTCTTTTGTGGCCTATTTATTCCACATGTATACCCCACAGGCCTCTACTTATAAGATTCCAACTTTCTTTATTGATGCTGCAAAGCTTAATCAAGCACGTACTAGCGTAGCTTTTGGCCAAGATGCTGATTATCAAAAGCTCGTAAGTACCAAAGGCTCAAGTAAGTCTTATCCTCTGTACCATTTAAATATGGTACGTGATCTTGTGTATACCGATGGCCCATGTAAGGGTCTTAGTTATATTGAGGCAGATCTCAAGGGTAAGTGCAAAGTAGATCAACAATATAACGGTATTTTATTGTTATCCATGCCTTTGCCTGAAATTGAAGATGAAGGTATTTATACTGGCGTACCTCTCCAGATTACACCTAATGTTTTGAAGTCTAATTTCTTTGCTCAAGGCATGGAAGTAGGTGCTCGCTATATTGGCTTTCATACCTCCTTTGATGAGGTTAAGCAGAAATTTACTGCTCCATTGCATTCTTTAGATAAGCATATTTACTCTCCTACTTTAGGTAGATTTATTGATGAGAATACCTCTTACAAAGACATTGATCCTAACTGCACCCAATTTGATAGTTCGCAAAAGTGTCAGCTGTATTTTGTAGGTATTGAGGTTAACAAGCTTTTAAAGCCAGGCAATCAAGATAGTGAATTTAATTTAAATGTAGTTGGATCGCTCGATTTAGGAACTCCAGACGTTAATATCGCTCCACAAGCCTTAGCTTATGAAGCTGTAGCAAAGGATGAGTTACTTCGTGCCCAAGAGGTAGCTAATGCCTCTCAACTAGCCCAAGAACAAGCAGATAAAATTGCCAAACACAAAGAGGCTGTTGATAAAGACCATAAGGGCATAGCCATTGGCGATTTAATGAATAGAGGTGCAGAGCAAAAAGCTTCTGAGGCTCAAGATAGAGATGCTCAAGAATTAGCAGGCAAAAGCCTAGAGAGTTCTATGTCAGAGCAATCTACTAATGAGAATGCACAAGAGCAGTTGGCTAATAATGAAGCATCAATCAATGCTAATGAGAAAAAAGATGAAGGTTATGGCATTGATAAGCAGGATAGTCTTGAGGCTTTATATGGTATTCCTATCTCTTTTACTCGTTTAGGCAAACCATCTTTAAACTTACGTAATACTATTTTGTCCTCAGATCAGTACAAGAACTACACTTTATTGACTGAATTGGAGATGGCCTTATTATCAGATTTAGGCTATCGCTTAGAGCCTAGAGAATTCTTTGGTAATTCGATTTATAGCTTTGGCTCTGAGGATAATCGTATTACCCGTCATGCTCGTAGACCTTATGCTTTCTACGATCATAGAGTAGGCACTTATAACGTAAAACGCCCATCACGTATGCCTCTGGGTATTGGTGTGCATATTTATGGCTCTTACAATGACATTATCCATGATGCTATGGTTAATTCTATTGGTGAGGGTTCTTTAGGTGTACGTATTGATGGTACTAAGAACTATTATTACCAAACCTCAAACTCTTCTATTGTTACCAAGGGAGATAATAGTACTGGTATAGGCTTTACTTATGGACGTAACAATAGTGCCTATATTTCAGGTTATGTAGGTGCATTAGGTAAGGGTGGCATTGGTATTAAGGTCGATATGGGCTCCAATATTTACTCAGATTTAATTGAGTATCGTGGCTCCTATATCCGTGTTAGAACTTTAGATTATTTACAAGGATCTGCCAGTGTTGAAGAGGCTTCTAGAGTGCCTTTACTTGACGATTTAAATGGCCCTCAAGTTGAGGATTTGATTATTGATGGTGTGGTTGAGGGTTCTCAAGCAGCTATCTTAATTGATGAGTCTTCCTTTGTTAAAAATATTATTATGACTACAGATGCTGTGGTTAATGGTGGTATTTATTCAGCATGGAGCCCAAGTGCCAATGGTAAAGGTCAGATTATGCTGTATCATGACGGCAAAAATACTGATCTTATTGATGCTCAAATTCAATTGCCAGAAGATGAGAGTTTAAAGGATTTAACTACTCGACAAATTATCGATCGCAAGCTCACTACTAATATTAATTTAGGTGTGTTACTTGATGAAAATAACAAACCAATAATGCATGATGCAGAGAAAAATATATATATAGGTAATGATAAGTCACGAGTAGTGCTCTCAGGTGATATTAGTGGTTCAACATTTAATTTACGTCACTTTGCTGGTAATTCCACTATTTTAGGTGATGTAAGAGCTAATCGTGTTGTAGTTTACAACGGTATCTTAAGCCTAAGTGGTAATGCAGGTTCCATTAATCAAATTAGGAATTTGATTTTGCGCTCTAAGTCAGTATTAGACTATGTAAATGGTGAATCTAGCCATACTTATGTTGATGGTAATATTCGCTTAGGACGTAATGTCACCATTCGCATTGACGCAGATCCTGATGGTATGCCTTTAGATGATATTTCCTATTCTGGAAAGTTCAGTGTAGCTAATTATCAGCTTACTATAGAGCCTGGTGTTAACTACATTGATATGCGACGTTTGGGGGCTGATCCTAAGGCATTTATGAACTTTATGGCTAACTTTGTGGATCAATGTAATAAGCGTTTTGCTCAAGATGGTATAGTTTTAAGATTCCCTCACTATTTATGGGATAATACAGGTGGTTATGGGCGTGAGATTAAGTGTACTGCTCAAGGTTGTCATTTAGGAAACTTTGTTTCCAGTGAAAATAGCTCCAATGTTACTGATGTTGAGCCTTGGCGTTATTATTTATCTTTTGGTGGCTTGATATTATTAATTCTCTGCTCTTATGGTTGGTATTACCTACATTGGTTTAACTTTAGCTGTTTTAAAGCAAAAGATAATAAATAAATACTGTTTCTAGAAACTAAAAAGGGGACATAAGCTTATAGCTGTGTCCCTTTTTGTTTTTAATGCACCTATCTTTCAAATTAGTGCATTGTCGTGGCAGGTATATGCGTTACATCCTATAAAAACAGTAAAACACTACAATGACACTATAGGTATTACTGCATTGTAGTGTAATTGTGTTTATTTCACTATTATCTTGCACAATAAAGCTGACAATGACGAATTAAGGATTATAGGGCAATAAGAGGCGGTGCTATGGCTCTACAGGTATATTACCTTAAGCCCTACAATACTTTGACAAATAAGGTATCACTTAATTAAGTACAAGCTGCCAGATATGGGCTGTAAACAGCATTGGTAGTGCTCCATAGCTTAATATGCATATTGATGCCTATATGGTAGGTGTTGGGGAGGGCGATGTATAGTTGAGCGCTATTGGGCTTAAGCTTTTAGGGTAAAAGAGAAATAGGGTAGGTGACTCTTTTTTTGGTGGGTATTGGGCTCGTACTTGTTTAGCCATGCTAAAGAGCGCTAGTGTAATAGAGCTTTGGTGGGGACTTTACAGATAAAGAAGACTAGCAGCAAAGAGTAGTATTCTCTTAGAGCTGCTAGTCTTCAAAATTAGTTAAAGAACACTGCTGTTAAGATGAATGATTAGCATCTTTTTTGTATTTGTTCCATAGTTTCTGAGCTTGAGAGCACAAAAGTGCGTGGTAGGACTCGCTTTTTAAATAAGTAAATAATGCGGGCTACGTATAAGACGCTAGCGCAAGTAAGAGCGCAAATAAAGCCAATCCAGAATCCTTGGGCAGCCATAGGCTCATCAACAATTAAGCCATAGGCTAAGGTATAGCCAATAGGCATACCTACAATCCAGTAGGAAATAATGGTGATAATAAAGATAGTTTTAGAATCTTTAAAACCACGTAATACGCCAATTGAAATTACCTGTAAACCATCAGGGAAGAGGTAAGCAGTACAGAACATTAATAAGATAGAGCCTAAAGCAAATACTTCGACATCATCAGTATATTGCTTAATGATCAAGTCATTACCAAAATACAATGCTACAAAGCTTAGGATATAGAAGAATAGGCCTAAATATAATGCTCCCATGGTAGTACGATGAGCACGTCTCCAGTGACCAGCACCCATAGCCTCACCTACACGAATAGTAGTAGCAGAAGCAATGGCTAGCGGGATCATAAAGACGATACCTGATACGTTCATAGCAATGGAGTGAGCTGCTACAGTAATTGGTCCAAATGGACTTAGTAATAAAGCAACTAATGAGAAGCAGGTAACTTCAATAGTTGTTGATAAAGCCAATGGGAAACCAAAACGTAAGAACTCTTTAACCTCAGACCAGGTAATAGGGTATGACTGCTCATAAATACGGCAATTTTGGAAGTATTTAGCTTTCTTGATATAGATAAGCATAAATACCACTGTAATATAGATAGTAATGGTAGTGGCTACACCACAACCAATACCACCTAATTCAGGTGCGCCAAATTTACCAAAAATAAAGATGTAGTTGAGCGGAATGTTTAATATTAAAGCGATAATACCAAAAATGGAGGATGGCAGAGTATTACCTAAACCTTCCCAATAGCCACGCAAAATATTAAACATAGCAAAGCCAGGCATACCTACAGCTACTGCGATTAGATAGCCCTGACCAACACGCACCATTTCTTTATCAACATTAGGCATGAGTTTGTAAAACAATGGCAGCATACAAACAATAGCACCAATAATGACTGAGGTAATAAGAATGATGATGGTGGCTAAATGCATTTTACGAGCAATTAAATCAGAGCGACCTGCACCTCTTAATTGAGCAACTGTCGGTTGAATAGCCAATGACATGCCTACTAAAAATAGTACGGCAGGCCAGTAAAATGAGGCACCAATAGCCACGCCAGCTAATTGTACAGGGCCTGCAATGCCTGACATTACTGTATCTACTACTGACATTGCGGTAGTAGCAATTTGTCCTAGAAAAATAGGCCAGAATAGTTTAAAGGTTCTTTTAATATCATGAGTATAGCTAGGAACGAACTCATCGTCGGCGATAGAAGCACTAAAGCCCTCTGGCTTAATGTTGGTTTGCATAGAAATTACTTTTCCAATTAAGTCTTCAGACAATAAAGCAAAATTAAGTACAAAGAGTACTTATCCAAAACGTTACAAAACACAAAAATTAAGTTTAGCTACAACTCTAGTTTTTCAGACATGAAACACATCCTTAGAAGGTCAAAGCCTTATGCAAAGATGATTGAAGGCTCATTAGTCTTGGTGTAAGTCTTATACAGGAAATGCAGAGCCTCAAGATGCCTCCTTATACGCAACTACAAAACTTACGAAATTCTTAAATCGTAAAACTAAGGCTTATTACAATTAACTTTCCTTATCTTGCCTATGAGTCTTAGTTGTACACTTTTATAATCCTTGCTTATATGCCTTGTTCTAGTACAAGAGCAAGTGACCATTAATAATGCCAATTTTTGTTGAGATGGCACTTACTTAGCTAGTAAAGGTCTTTGGTAAATGATGGCGCTTAAAAAGATAAATAATGCGTGCAGTATAGAGAACACAGCCACTGCTTAAAGCGCAAATAAAACCTATCCAAAATCCTTGGGCAGAGAAAGGTTCACTAGTTACGAAGCCATAGCAAAGTACTAAACCTACTGGTAGACCAATTACCCAATAAATAAAGATGGTAATTAAAAAAATGGTCTTAGTATCTTTAAAGCCTCTTACTACACCAGATGCTACTGTCATTATGTTTTCGGGTAGCAAATAAATTAGGCAGAAAATTAATAAAGTAGCTCCTAAGAATTGTACTTCGCTATCGCTTGAATATAGAGCAACAATGTTTTCTTTAAATAAGAACAAGATGCTAAAGTAAGAGATATAAAAGATTAAGCCCAATGCAAAGGCCGCTTTGGCTGCCTTATCAGCTCCTTTCCAGTTGTTAGCACCTAAACATGCTCCCACTCTAATGGCCACAGCTGAAGCTAAAGACAGAGGGATCATAAAGATCACGCCCGAAACATTCATGGCAACAGAGTGACTGGCTATAGTTATCGGGCCAAAAGGAGCTAAGAAAAAAGCTACTAACGAAAAACAAGCCATTTCTATAGTGGTAGAAAAGGCCAAAGGAGTAGAAATCATTAAGTATTTTTTAACTTGCTTGAAGGTAATAGGGAATGTGCACTCAAACAAACGGCATCGAGTAAAGTTTGGTGAAGTGCGTACATAAAAATACATCAAGATGACAGTTAAATATACGGTTAAAGTAGTTGCTACTCCGCAACCAATACCGCCTAGTTCAGGTGCTCCAAATTTACCAAAAATAAAAATATAGTTAAGTGGAATATTGATAAATAAAGCAAAAAAGCCAAACACCGAAGAAGGTAGGGTAATGCCTAAGCCCTCCCAATAGTTGCGCATAATAGCAAATAGGGCAAAACCTGGGATGCCTGCTGCTGTGGTGTATAAATACCATTTTCCAATGTAGATCATTTCCTGATTTACATTAGGCAACAGAGTAAAGGCATAGGGCAAAAAGCAGGTTGCAATACTTAATACTACTGACACAGCTAAAATCACAACTGTGGCTAAATAAACCTCAGGAGCAATACGCTTAAAGTCTTGAGCTCCTCTTAGTTGCGCAACTGTTGGTTGAATAATGAGGGCTAATCCAATCACAAACAAACAAGTTGGCCAAAAGAAAGAGGCTCCTATTGATACTCCAGCTAAATGTTGCGCTCCTGCTGCTCCTGCCATTACTGTGTCTACTACACCAGTAGCAGTAGTTGCAATTTGTCCTAAAAAAATAGGGCCAAAGAGCTTAGCTGTATCAACAATTTCTTGTTTAAGCCAAGGGCTATTATTGGAACTAGGTGCAGTGGATTGTAAGTTGGACATTGCAAATAATCTCCCACCTTTAACAATGAGCACAATATAAGGGTAAAGCTGTAGCAAACTTAACAGCAGCTATGTAGTCAGGCGTGACCGAAAAAGAACCAAATTTAAATCGTGCTGAGGTGACTAAATTTTTTGTTGTATAGGCAATAGCTATACCTTTCTTAAGACAGAAAGATATGAATTCTAGTAAACCAAGTACTTATCTAAATGAGATAAACAACAAAAAATAGTAAATAGCCATGGTGGTGGGATAAATTTCTAACAAAGCGAACTAAACGACTGTTTAAGTTTTTAATAGATCATGCTTAAAAAGTCGATTGTTAACGATAATATCAGTAAAAATGCAGTGATTAATATCATAATCCAAGAAAAGTAAAAGTGCCATACACGAACTTGAGAAAAGATACGCTCTAATGCCTTAAAAGCACACTAAATTACCTTCTAGCAATTAGCAAACATGAAATAGATGTTTATCTTTTTAAACGCCAACTAGGGCCATAGAGCTTAAATCAAGTTTTTGGCGCAAAATATAGGGAAAAGTTGAGTGAATTAATTTTGTGAGCTGGATCGTAAAACTTGTAAAAGCTAAAAGATAAGTTTGGCTTATCTAAGCCATCTATAAAAACCAACCATAATTATTTTGCAAAAATTTGTACTGTTTTTTGTCCCTTTCAACCCTTGTTCAATCAACTCTAGCCCGCCTTATCTTCTTTTTTGCTCTTTAGCGTGGGCATTTTCTCAATGGCAAGAATACTTCTCAACGCTATTAATAGTTCTAAACAGCAAGGATTATCATTGCTCTTTTATTCGTCCATGCCTTCACTTATTCATTCATGCCTATATCAGGGTATAGGCAATCAAGAAGTATAAGACATTAATGGCCATAAGATTAAGGCAGAAACTAATATTGGGACTGGAACAAAAACAATAACGCAGCTAAAGCAGAAGTTTATGCGGTTAATCTTTGTTTTGAGGATAGCTTAGGGGTGGTAACAGAGCTTCAATCAAGTTTTAAGCGCAAAATATATGGAAAAGTTGAGTGAAATAATTTTGTGAGCTGGATCGTAAAACCTGTAAAAGTCTAACACTAGCTTTGGCCTATCTAAGGCATTTATAAAAACCAATCATAATTATTTTGCCAAAATTTGTACTATTTTTTGACCCTTTAGCTACGTGCTCGCTCAACTCTGGCTCGCCTTATCTACTCGTAAGTAAGTTTTAGCTCTGCTCACCGCCAAGATTACTGCCATCAAGGATATTAAGAGTACTAAACAGTAAGGATTATCATTGGTCTTTTATTAGTCCATGCATTCAATCATTCCCATAGCAGGGTATAGGCAATCAAAATAGCCTAAGACATTTAGGCCATAAGATTAAGGCTGATACTAATATTGGAACTGGGACTGGGACAAAAACAATAACGCAGCCAAAGCAACAGCTTATGCTGTTAATCATTGTTTTGAGGATAGCTTAGGGCTGGCAACAGAGCTTCAATCAAGTTTTTGGTGCAAATTATAGGGAAAAGTTGAGTGAATTAATTTTGTGAGCTGGATCGTAAAACTTGTAAAACTCTAACGCTAGATTTGGCTTATTTAAGCCATCTATAAAAATCAACCGTAATTATTTTGCCAAAATTTGTACTACTTTTTGTCCTTTTTGCCCCTTGTTCACTCAACTCTAGTCCTCCTTATCTTCTCTTTAGCTCTTTAGCGGGAATGCCTTTTCTCGCTGGCAAGAATACTCCATCAATGCTCTTAAGAGTACCAAACAGCAAGGATTATCATTGCTCTTTTATTTGTCCATGCCTTCACTCATTCATTCATTCATGCCCATAGCAGAGTATAGGTAATCAAAAAGCATAAGACATTAATGGCCATAAGATTAAGGCTGATACTAATATTAGGACTTGGACAAAAAACAATAACGCAGCAAAAGCAACAGCTTATGCTGTAATCATTGTTTTGAGGATAGCTTAGGTGTGACAACAGAGCTTAAATCAAGTTGTGAGTGCAAAACATAGGGAAAAGTTGAGTGAAATAATTTTGTGAGCTGGATCGTAAAAGTGGTAAAAGTCTAGCACTAGCTTTGGCTTATTTAAGGCATTTATAAAAATCTATCATAATTATTTTGCTCTGTTGGGTGTGTTGTTTTGAGGTGCTCACTCAACATCTTTAGAGAGTGAAAGTTATTTTCCCATGATGAGTACTTTAGGTAGCTTATATGGTGCATGCTGGGGACTAGGTTTTTTTGGCCATTTTATACACATATGTATCGATAAGCATTAATTTGATGTATTGGGAAATTTGATATTTATCAGGTTTTAGTAAGTTGGCTCAACTGAAATTTCGGACTCTTATCAAAGTGGGGTTGTTTGTTAGCAAAAGTGGTCAAAGGTGGGTGGTTTAATAGTTGAAGTTGACTATCGACTTGGATTGTTCGTGCTTGCTTATTTAAGAGCAAGTTTAAATCACAGTCGTATTTGGCAACTGTTCAAGCTTTTTATTCTGGCTCAATTCACCCTAAGAACCTCTATCAATAAGCCTGAACTAAAGGAGCTGTCTTATGTGATGGCAATAGTTTGATTCATCGCCTATGTGGATCTCTTTACTAAATAATGATTAGTAACCAAGCCTTTGAGAGCAGGTTAGTAAAGATGCACTTAGGTAGCAGGGAATAGTGAGTGTAGCTGCTATGAGCTTTACAAGTAATGTGTCTGTTGCAATGAAAAATTTTGGTCTCGTTTTAGGATCAATGTTATGGACTGTTAATTCCTCAGCACAAGATCTTAGCTGTGAGCAAAACCAATGTTTAAATGAGTGTGATGGTTATGAAATACAGTCAATTACAGATTCTTCAGTTAGTGATTTTCTTAAAGATAAGTATGCTTTTACTTATAGCTTTGACTCTTCTAACACTCAATTAGTATCCCGTGTTAATAGTGTTGAGCAGGAGGCCTTATCCAAATTTACCTTGATTAAATCTGATAAGGTAATCCATGACAAGGCTGATAACACTTTATCTTCTGTAATTATCAATAATCATATTTGTCCTATCCCTCAACGATGTGCCGCTGTACAAGATAAGGACTCAGGTTTTGCCAATGTAGTTGCAGGTACTGATAGTGCTTTAGTTGCTCACAGCAATAATGCTATTGGAGCTGCTATGGCTCAATCCCAGCCAACAAGCAGCACCTATCGCTTTAATAACATGTCCTCTCAAAGCGTAGCAGCAGCTAAAACTCAAGATATGATGGCTTATTTGCTCAATATTCATATCACTCATGCTCCTCATATTGAGGATATGGCTTTTACTGAGGCTGCCTATCACAGCATTGATCATTTAAAAGGACAGGTGATTAATGCCTCCACTTTACAAAACATGCTCGACTCTTTGTCTTCTTATTACCAAGAGCATGGTTATGCCTTATCAAAAGCTTATTTACCAGCTCAGACCATTGACAATGGCGTAATTGAGGTAGTGGTTGCCAATCCAAAATTCAACAACTTTACTATTGAAAACAAGTCATTGGTATCAGATGACTACCTTGCATATTTAATGAGCGGTATTACTGACTTGTCAGGAAAGGATGTTACTACAGAGGAACTTGATAGTCAGATTAGAAAACTTGCTGATTTGGGTACTTTTTCTATGTTAGGAGAGGCTAATAATGCCGATCCTCATGGCCTATTAAAGGACATTGATTTTACTGTAGCTCCTACCCAAGAGCGCTTTAACTTTGCTCTTTTTACTGATAATCAGGGTAATAAGAGTGCTGGTCGTTATCGCTTTGGTGGTTTAGTTGAAATCCAAAGTCCTACAGGAAGTGCAGATCGCATGCTACTTAGTTACGCCCGCTCCAATGAGAAGCAAAATAATTACTCTTTAAGCTATCTGTTGCCTATTAACTCTCATCCAACTACCTGGGGCTTAGATGTTTGCTATAGCGATTATGAGCTTAGCGGCTTTTATCGTGAGTTAGGTGCTCAGGGTACTTCTTTGAGTGTAGATACTTATTTAGTTGAACCTGTTATTAGAACAGAGCAGTCCATGTTTAACCTCAAAGCTGGCGTACGCTATCGCAAATTAGTAGATGAATACAGCACCTTTGACTTGAAGTTTAAAAAGCATACCTGGTCAGGATACGCTGGTTTTTCTGGTTTTAATTATTTAGGTGATTTTCTCTTTAATCATGAGACCAAGCTCTTTGCTACTCGTGTCTATTGCGATGACGAATTTGAGGCTGTGCCTGAGCGTACCTATCTAACTTTAGAGGGCAAAGTAAGTTTGGGCTATAAATTTACTGATGAGTGGTATGCCCGTACAGGCCTTACTTATCAAATGGCTAACCAAACTCCAGATGGAGCAGATGCTTTCTTAGCTGGAGGTGACACTGGTCTAAGAGCCTATGAGTTTGGTGATATTAGCGGTGATGGTGGCGTTATTTGGAAAAACGAAATTAAGTACTTCCCTAAAGCTTTACCTCAATTTGAGTTTACTGCTCATATTGAGACTGCCAAAGTTTATTACCACGACTATGCAGATGAGAAAGCCTCAAGCGCAGGTCTAACAACAAACTTTCAATATGAGGGCTTTCAGCTTGAGGTGGATATGAGCCATGGTATTGGCACCATGCCTATATTTGCCCAGGATAGAGCTGCTATTAAGTTTAATTGCTCTTATAGCTTCTAACAGCGCTCCTTTTTCTTTTGGTTTTTTATATGGGTCTTTAGCGTAAATGCTGGAGGCTTAGGACACGCACGTCCTTAAAGATTAAGTAATACGTCTTTTTAGCAGAGCTAAAGCCCATCAACAGTCTTTAAACAAGCAAGTCAAGTTCTCGCCTAACAAGGTTTGATTACTTAAGAACAAACAGTTTTTAAGTTTCATTCTGTAGGTGGGCGAGGACTTTTTTAAGTGAATTTTTACCAGCCTTTCTAAGTGTTTATAAAGGTTTATTTTTAGGTGATATATGAAAACTAATACTTCTCTTTGTCAGCCTCAAGGCTCCCTTTTATCTCAAGGCAATGACGCTGCTCCTACCAATAATCCATGCAAGCTTAATAAGCTAGTAAAGCCAATGCTCTCTACCTTATTCCTAGCCACCGCAGTGGCCGTAGGTATGCCAACAGCTTTAGCCGCCCGCCCAACAGGCCTCCCTGTCATTGATAAGGCCCATAACGCTAAAGTTAATCAAGTTGGCAGCCGTCTCACCATTACCTCAGATAAGAACAAAAACAACGCCTTACTCCTTTGGAACAGCTTTAACGTAAATTCCAATA
>OGPO01001156.1_pt1 | contig 17985 bp, 13 predicted proteins | sample 1553041 | NCBI WGS metagenome assembly OGPO01 (sample SAMEA2580281, study PRJEB22360) | human gut metagenome | biome: human gut; feature: human-associated habitat; material: faeces | place: Denmark | collected 2008/2010 | reverse complement strand
TGCCCCTAAACCTCATATTACTAAATAGTTAAAAAGGCCAAGGCTCTTAGTTTTCTAAGGGCCTTGGCTTTTTTTATGGCTGCAAATATTTTTTTGTAAAATTTGTGCTTTTTTAGTGCTCTTTAGCTATTATGAGGAAATTTCACTTTAGTTGAGCATTAAAAGGGTTTATAGAATGGCTATTATTAGCTGGTATACCTTAATAGGATTGTTTGCTCAGGCAGCTTTTGCTGGTCGCATGTTAGTTCAATGGATCATGTCAGAAAGAGCAAAGAAAGTAGTAAATCCTGCATTATTTTGGTGGTTATCTTTGGTAGGTTCTTTAGCAATGAGCTTTTATGGCTTTTTGCGTGAAGACTTTGCCATTATGCTTGCTCAATTAGTATCTTTCTATATCTACATCTATAATCTTAAGCTTAAACAAGAGTTATATCGTTTTGGTAAACTAATTGCTTTATTGATTATTGTGGTGCCTATCCTACTGCTTTGTTTACAGTTAAAAGATTTTTCAAGCTTCTTTGATAGCTTTTTAGATGGACATAATATTCCTTATGGCTGGATGGTATTTGGCTTAGTAGGCCAGTCTTTATTTTCTATCCGCTTTGTCTACCAGATGGTAGTGTCGCATCGTAGACAACAATCAGTATTGCCTGATACTTTTTGGTATATCAGCCTGATGGCTGCTCTTATGGTACAGATCTATGGTGTTTATCGTTTAGATATAGTTCTTATCATTGGTCAGGTAGGTGGCATGGTAACCTATGTGCGCAATATTATGTTGATGCACAAGAATAATAAACAAGCTCAAGATTAAGACAAGAGCCAGGAAAATATCAAAATATTTTAAATGGGCAAACACTATGATAGTTTGCCTTCATTGAGCATAATCTTATGAACTCCAATCGTATTTATCTATATGTTTTATTAAGTATCTTTGCAGCATTTATTCCTGCATTGCTCTTAAGAGACTTTAATGCTCTAAATGAACTTAACTATCTTGGTATAGCTCAGGAGGCCTTAGAGCGTGGCAGCTGGTTTGCCTTTTATGAAAATGGAGTTCCATATGCTGATAAGCCTCCTGTATATTTATGGATTTGCATGCTAGCTGTAGCCATAGCTGGTGTTCATGCTATGCCTTTGGTATTGCTAGCCTCGGTACTACCTTTTATTGCTTTAATTTCCTTATTAGATCGCTATTTAGCTTATGAGTTTAGACATCAAGAGCGCTTGTTAATTATGCTTGGCATGGGCTCCATGCTGGTAATGGATGTTTTGGCTTTAGTAGGTCGCATGGATATGCTCTTTTCCATGGTCATGCTTCTTGCCTATTTAAAGCTTATGAAGCGCTATATCCTGCTAAAAGAATTAGACCATCAAGAGGGTAACCATCGTCCTAAGTACGGTAATTTGTCTATTCCTTTTTTATTATTTTTAGCAGTTTTTATTAAAGGCCCTTACGGTATTTTATTCCCGCTACTAGCTATCTTGGTGCTTATGGCTTTAAACCATGACTATAAGCGTTATTTTGCGATAGTAAGACCTCACTATTTTGTCATCGTCTTATTGCTAGTGTCTTTATGGGGCTTATGTGTTTATCTTGAGGGTGGTGCTGATTATTTCAATAATTTGTTCTTTGAACAAAGTGCTAAGCGCTTAGGTGCTATTGAGGGCGTACGTATTGTTCATCAAGAGCCATTTTATTTCTTCTTTAAAATCTTTTTAGTCATGACTTTGCCTGTTGGCTTATGTGCTCTTTATTTTATGGCTCGCCAACTTTATTTGCGTGAAAGTTTAGATATCAAGATTCAAGCTTGTTTAAGTTTTGTGTTAGTGGCCTTAGTGGTCTTATCTATTCCTAAAAGTAAGCTTGAGATTTACTTATTGCCAGCATTACCAATGGTTTTTTACTATGTAATGCTCTCTTATCGTGCTATGCAGCTTGAGCGTAGCAAACCTTTATTTGAAGCCTTAGAAAGACAATTAGATCTAGCCAATCAAAAAGAACAAGCTCTTTTAAATAAGAAGGCCAATCAAGAGCAAGTATTAGCTAATGATGAACAAAACGAAGCTCATGAAATTCAGGTTCAACTAAAAGCTGCCCAGGCTGAGCGTGACCTAAAGTCCGAAACCTTGGCTATACAAGTATTAGAAGATAACGACTCTACCACCCATGGTAGGGCCAGCTTCTCTATTGCCCCAAGCACTGAGGAAGCACCTCAAAGCCAAGCTGAGCTTGACTCCCCACAGTCCACCCCAGCTAAAGAGCCAAACGCAAGTGCAAGCACTAGCGCAAGCGCTAGCTCAGCTAGCGCCAGCGCTGCCAGTGCCAGCGCAGCTAGCACCAGTGCTAGTGATGCAGTTAGCTCAGGTAAGGCTAGTGCCTCAGGGGACAAGCAAAATGATGCTGATAGTGGCGAGAGTATTAGCCCTGTAAAGCTACGCTTGCAGTCCATTTTACAAATGGATCATCAAAATGATGAGCAGACTAATGAGCAAAGCTCACTTAGCGAGCATAGTGCTGCTACTCAGGATGATAGTGAGAGCTCAGCCAAGCAAGATGAGACTGCTACTAAAGATAGTGCTGCTGACTTGGAGTCAAAAGATTCAGTACAGGGCGATGCTGTAGCAGTAAATAAAGATGAGGCTACCATAGATCAAAAAACTAAAAAGATGGTCGTATTCAATGAGCCTCATAAGGTGGAAATTGATGCTAGCGCTACTAAAAGTGTAAAGAGTGCTAAGGTCTTTAATGCCAAAGCAAATATTAGTCCTACTTTAGTTGAGCTCTCTGAGCGTCAGGGCGTAAAGCCTTGGGATTTGGTAGGTGCTAATGAACCTCAGCCTCAAAATAATACCCAAGAGACCACTGAGCAGAGTGTGGGCGCAGAGGACACTGCCAGCGCAGCTGGCGCAGTAGGCTTAGAGGGCTCTGAGAGTGTAGCGAGCGGAGCAAGCGGAGCTAGTGCTGCTGGCACTGCTAGCGCAGCTAGCGCTGATGGGGCTATTAGGGAGCAAGATGCTGGTGAGAGCAAAGATAGCGATAGTGATAGCGACTATGAGTTAGAGGATGGTCATGATAAATCTATATTTAGATACCATAGATCTGGGCATCAAGGTGTGGAAATTATAGGTCAGGGCTATTTTCTCTCGGGCATTAATACTGTAGGTGAGCGTACTAAATTACCTAAGCTGTTAAGCTTGTCTTTTGCGCTTCCTTTAGTGGTTTATATAGCTTTATTTGGAGCTTACTTCTTATTTTATGAGAAGGTGCCTGCATTACAAAACTCCATTATTGGTATTAGTTTTGGTGTTTTATCTTTTGCTAGCGTCATTGCTTTATTCTTTTTATTAAGCCGCTTATTCATTTTCTCTTTAGCTGCTTTGGGAGTAGGTACTTTAAGCTTTGTTTTTATTTTGGGCTTTGCAATACCTCATCTCAATCCTTTCTTAGGTATGGGAGAGTATGCAAAATTAGCCACTCAAGCTATTGATACAGGAGCCTCTAATAAGCTTTGTATGGTTCGCTATCGTAATGGCTTAGATATGAAGTTTTATGATAAGCGTATTGATCTTATCCAAGATCCTGAGCTTCTTGATAAATGCTTAGAGGACAATGCCACTATAGTGCTCAATCGTAAAGGCATTAAAGAGCATGCTCAAATAGCCGAGCAAATGAGAGCTCGTGGAGCTTATACTATAGGTGAAAGTTTAGTATTACCTGCTAAGAGTCCAGAGGCTAAGCTACCTTTTAACTTTAGTAATGGTCAGGTAGACGGCTTACCAGTAGAGTTGAAGCTTAAATCTGGTTCATAAGCTTTAGTAGGTGTTAATGGGCAAAATAATAATATGAAGATCCTTGTTACTGGAGCTGCAGGCTTTATTGGCATGCATTTATGTAAAGCTTTGGTTGCTCTTAATCATCAAGTAGTGGGTATAGATAATCTTAGCTCTATTACCTATGATAGTTCGTTGAAAATATCAAGACTGAGAAATTTAGGTCTTAATATTGATAGTCACATAGCACAGAGCTTAAGTAGCGATCAGGCTTTAACTTGCAATAACTTTACTTTCTATCGCATGGATTTGACTGACGATGTAAGGCTCGAGCAGTTAATTGAAAATGGCGAGTTTGAGGTTATTGTTAACTTAGCAGCCTTAGCTGGAGTGCGCTTATCAACTGCCATTCCTGAGCAATATTTAGCCTCTAATGTTAATGGCTTTTTCAATGTCCTTAATGCCATTAAGAACCTTTACGTAAACAATAATAAGATTAAGCCTCGCTTGCTATTTGCTAGCTCTTCCTCTGTTTATGGTGATTGCACCAAGGTGCCTTTTAGTGAGGATAATACCGATCTCAACCAAGTATCAGTTTACGCTGCTACTAAAAAAATGGATGAGACCTTGGCTTATACTTATGCCTCCTTATTTAAAATTGATACCATTGGCTTGCGCTTCTTTACTGTTTATGGCCCTTATGGTCGCCCTGATATGGCTCCTTTTATCTTTACTAAGCGTATCATTGAGGGTAAAGAGCTCCATATTTTTAATGAGGGCAAACAGCGCCGTGACTACACTTATGTAGACGATATTATTAAAGGTATTTTAAGCATTATTAATAGCCCATCGATTCACGATCATGCTGCTGTGCCTTTTGATGTCTTTAATATAGGTAATAGCGATCCTGTCGAATTATTCGATTTTGTTAAAGCTATTGAAAAGGTCACTAACATTAAGGCCAATATTGTGTTAGAGCCTAAGCAGCTGGGCGATGTTGATCAAACTTATGCCGATGTCTCTAAGTTGCAAAAGTATTTTAACTTTAAGCCAGAAACTAAATTAGAAGATGGTTTAAAAGAATTTTATAAGTGGTATCAAGACTACTACCACAACTAACGAACGGCCCAGCCAAGGGCAGGGCAATGCCCTGCCTTTGGCAGGTGGCTGGTCCTTAGTTTTAGGTGGTTTTGACAGCTTCTAGCCTTCAGCAGGCCAGACCTGACCAGGTCTAGCCAAGCCAAGTCTGGCTTAGCCAAGCCTGGCTTGGCTAGAGCTTATGGCGAAAGGGAAATTGGCCGAGGTGCGCATTGGTTTTCGGCCAGAGTGGGCTTTTAGTGCTCGTGGTTGTTCTTTTTTAGGCTCTTAATCAAGATAACACTCATTATGGTGACGAATAACACGCCTAAAGCCTGTACCAAATAGGTGTAAGGTAAGGTAATGGCGTGAGCTAAGAAGCCAATTAGAGCAGGGCCCACTAAAATACCTGTAAAGCCAATGGTATTTACAATTGTTACCGAAATATGGGTAGGAACCTCTTTAATACGTGCTGTGATGGATACTAATTGAGGAACTACGTTACTGGCTCCCACGCCAATTAAAGCAAAGCCTGCAAATGCTGCTAAGTAGTGAGGAATTACCACCGCCACTACAAAGCCCAGCACAATACATAAAGTGCCTAAAACAATAATACGGCCACGTCCAAAAGCACTTACTATCTTATCTCCAGTTAAGCGGAAAATAGTCATAGTAATGGCAAAGGCAGCATAGCCATAACCTGCATGCTCAAGACTGATACCGTGCTCAGTACGTAAAAACACGCCTGACCAGTCAAGCATAGAGCCCTCAGTCATAAACATAATAAAACACATCAGGCCAATCAAAATAACAGTAGGATTGGTGTAGTAGCTCCACTTGCTTTGAGCTTGAGTTGGCTCTTTTGTAGCACTATCATGGTCATTCTCTTTTGGTAAGTGCACAGTGTTAAACAGATTACTGCCGCCTAATACTAAGCAGGCAATAAGGATTACTGCTGCATAAATGCCACTGTAAATAAAAGGAAAGTTTGCGCTCAATAAGAAGGTGACACTTAATGAGCCTAAAAAGCCTCCTACGCTATACAAGCCATGCAAGCCTGACATAATGTTGAGCTTAGTATATTGCTCAACCAAAGCACCATTAATATTAGACACCACGTCGATTAATACCGCATTGATGCCCATTAAGAACAGCACTAGCGCCATTAAATAGAGATTATTAATAAAAGGAATAGCAATGAGGCAGAGTGATATTAAGATGGTGGCACCATAAATAGGAATCTTACAGCCAAAGCGAGAGCTAAAATATCCAGATGTTGGCATGGATACAAAAGAGCCGATACCAACACAAAGCAATAATAAGCCCAAGGAATGTTCATCAAGAGCAAAACGCTCTTTGACAAAAGGAATCATTGGAGCCCATGCCGCAATTGCAAAGCCCGCAATTAAAAAGGCGATACGATTAGAGAGAATGAGCTTTTTATGCACTGGATTGATAGACATAAATACAACCTAAAAGCAAACACCAAACAAAAAAGGTTAGTAAAAATTCTATCATAGGGTGCTAGCCACTTTTGTGGTACTTTCAGCCATAAAATTACACTTTTATAGCTTTTTTAGGCATAAAGAGCAGCGCTATTAATACCAAAATGTCAGTAAGTAATATCAACCATCATGGAAGATGACCTGCTAAGCGCTGGTCTGGCCTGTCTAAGGGGCCAATGGCCGATAGCCATGGCCCATGGCCCATGGCCAAGCCCAAGGGCGGGAGCCTTGGGCTTGGGGCTAGTCGATGTGGTGGGATTGTGGGAGGTTGAGGTTGTTTTGGCCTATTGTTGGTCTTATGTAGCGCTTGCGCATCCAGATAAAGGCAATGAGGTCAAAGGCTCCTGAAAAGGCTCGATTAAAGAAATTAAATTTGGAGGTACCTTGTTTGCGCTCTTGGTGGCGAACAGGGATGGCAACTACTTTTCTACCATAGAGTAGGGTTAAAGCTGGTAAAAAGCGATGCATGCCAGAAAAGAGCGGTAGGGCTTGAGCTAGATCGGTTTTAATAATTTTAAGAGGGCAGTTGGTATCAGTAAAACCATCGTGAGTGATGGCATTACGAATTTTGTTGGCTAATTTTGACTGAATTTTCTTTGAACAAGTGTCTTGGCGCTTGGCTCTAATACCACAGATCAAATCACCTTGGTCTCTTTTTTCTAATAAGAGATTAAAGTCCTCAGGAAAGGTCTGTAAATCAGCATCAATATATCCTGTCCAGGTAGTGCTAGAGCTGTGAAAGCCAGCTTTTAAGGCTCCAGTTAGTCCACAACGAGTTTCCAAAGATAGATAGTAAAAGCCCTCATGATTAGAACAGAAGTCTTTAATTAGGTTCAAAGAGTTATCTGATGAGCCATCATTAACAAACAAATAGCAGACCTTAACTAGGCTCTTGCTTTGATAATCAAGTAGGGCTGCGCACAGACGTTCTAGGCTTTCTTCCTCATTAAAAACAGGGATTACTACTGTTAGGTCATATTGTCCTTTAAGATCTAAATTGTTCATGTTAGTTGACCTTGTGAGCTTCTTGTGGAGGCTGCTTGTCTAAAAATAAGAAGGCCCCCCTAAAAGGAGAGCCTTGGTATGTTTGAAGTATAAAAAAATTAGAAAATATCGCCTGAGTTTACATCGGAACTATCAATACCTGTATTCTTAATGCTTTGGGCGCTTGAGCCATCATCAATTACTATCATGCCTGGAATAGCAGGTTCAGTAATTTCACGATTAGTTGTCCAGCTTAAACCACGTGGTCTTGGAATTTGAGCAGACTCTACGCCCTCTTGTGCTTTCTTAAAGAAAGACGAGAAAATAGGTAGGGCAGTTACGCCACCACTTTCAGAACCACGACCTCTGGTATAACCTAAATCACGATCATTGTCAAAACCAACCCAGGTGGTTACTACTAAATTGCCATTATAGCCAGAGAACCAAGCATCATGAACATTATTAGTAGTACCTGTCTTAGCGTGGAGATCATCACGTCCAGTCAAGGCCGCAGCCTTAGCACCAGTACCCCAATAACGACCGTTTAAGCCCTCACCACCATAAACATTAGAATGCATTAATGATGAAATTAAGTAAGCATGAGTATGACTTAAGATCTGTGGTGGATGTGGGTAGTCACTATTAGGACTTGCTAAGCTATCCAAATCAGACAGAGCTGCCATAGAGAGTTTGGCACTTGATGGTAAGGCTATATTCTCTAAATGATCCTTAACAGGACGCTTAGGCATATCATCACCAATGGTAATGTTAGTCTCATCATAAGAGTCCAAATTGAGGTTTGGATAGTTAGTCTCATTCTTATTATTTACAAAGCGTGCTAAGGTGCGATCACGAGCATCTGGCTTATAGTTGCCTGCATATCGTAAATCAATAGCGTTAGCAATATTATCAGGCAAGGAGTGATCAGCTATCTTAGGATGAGCTTGGTATAGAACTTCACCATTCTCCATTTCAATTTTCTCAATCAAATATGGAGTGATCTTATAACCGCCATTGGCAAAAGCTGAATAAGCAGTAGCCAACTGGAGAGGTGTTACCTCAACAGAGCCTAGGGCCATAGCTTCACTTTGCTGGAATTTTGGTACTAAGATATTAAACTTACGTAAGTGTTCAACTGCGTTTTCTACACCTACATGGCGAATGGTACGAATAGCAATAGAGTTCTTAGACTTAGCTAAGCCCTCACGAAGAGTCATTAAGCCATCGAATCGATTTGGTGAGTTACGAGGTTGCCACCAGGTTCTAGAACCCACATCCCAAGTTTTGATTGGCTCATCAGGAATAACTGAATTGAGCGCAATACCATAAGCAATAGCTGATGAGTAGATAAAAGGCTTAAAGCTGGAGCCTGTTTGACGTAATAGCTGAGTAGTACGGTTGAATTTGCTCTTTTCAAAGTCAAAACCGCCAGCCATAGCACGAACAGCACCAGACTTTGGATCTAATGAGATCAAGGCACTTTCTACATCAGGAATTTGGGTTAGGGTTAGCACCTCAGTTACTTGAGGTTCATTATTTTTAGCTTTCTTCTTTGGCTCTACTTGTTTTACATAAGTAAAGATTAAGTCGCCAGCTTGTAAGAACTCGCTAGGATATTTTGGATCATTACCTTGACTACGATCAGTCTTAAAGGCACGAGCCCAAGACATACCATCCCAAGTAAGAGCTTTTTGCTCACCATTAGGAAGTAAGACAATAGCTTGCTTGTTCTCATCATCCACACTAACTACTAAGGCAGGATCAATGCTTTGGTACTTATTCTCTTTTCTAATGAGATCTAAGGCCTTTTCATTATTAAAATCTTGCTCTACTTTAGCAATTTGGGCGGCTAATAAGTTTAGCTTATCTACCTCTGATACCAAGGTTTGGTAGTCATATTTAATACCTTGAGCTTCGTATTGTTCAGCTAGCTCTGCTCTTTTAGCCATGATGACACCATTGTTGGCGTTAGCATGGGCACCATTTTTCTCGGTAGCAAGCTTAGCTGAGCCTCTTAGGCCACGGGTACTATCAAAAATATTAAGTAGAGGGCCACGATAGCCGTGACGTACGTCGTAGGCAGTAAGATTCTCAAAGATAGCATCATGAGCGTATTGTTGGTACTGAGAGTCTACTGTGGTATAGACCTTTAATCCCTTGATATAAGCATCTTCGCCATATTTAGCAATTACAGCCTGACGTGCCTCCTCAGCTACGTAAGGGGCATAAGCCTCAAGCGGTGCAGAGTGGAAAAAAGCACGAGAAGGGGCACTATCAGCCAGATCAAACTCCTCAGGAGTGATATATCCTAAGGTCAACATACGCTGCAACACTAAGTGACGGCGATCTTTTGCTCTTTGAGGGCTGGTAATTGGGTTAAGTGTAGATGGAGCTTTTGGTAAACCAGCAATAGTAGCAATTTCAGCTAAACTTAGTTCTTCTAAAGTTTTGCCATAATAGGTTTGAGCAGCGGCTACTACACCATAGGAGCGATGGCCAAGAGCGATTTTATTTAAGTACAATTCCAAAATTTCGTCTTTGGATAATACTTGTTCAATACGCCAGGCAATAAAAACTTCTTTAATCTTACGCTCTAAAGTCTTATCACGAGTTAAGAAGAAATTACGGGCTACCTGCTGGGTAATAGTAGATGCACCTTGGGAGGCACCACCTGAGGTGGCGGCTACTACCACAGCACGTAAAATGCCAATAGGATCAATGCCAGAGTGCTCATAAAAGCGTGAGTCTTCAATGGCTAAGAAAGCCTGTTGCATTCTTAAAGGAATATCTTCAATGCTTACAGGGATGCGCTTATGCTCACCAAATTCTCCGATCAACTTACCATCATTAGTATAGATCTTCATTGGTGTTTCAAAGCTTACATGCTTAAGCTCATCAACGTCTGGAAGCTCCTCTAAAGTAGAGTAATAAGCAGATGCAATTACACCACCTGAGGCGGCAGCGCAAAATATTCCTGCCCAAAACGCTAGCTTAGCCAGCTTCATAGCCTTAAATAACACTACTGTGCTCCTTGCAAAACTTTTTGTAAGCTTGTAATTTTAACAAAAATAAGCCATTAATGCCCAAACAACACTAAAGCAAATTACTTGCCTCAAAAATTATTAGTACTTTTAGCTGCTCTGTACTAGTGCAAAAATGTCTGTAGTTGAGCAAATGCTTGTGCTACAGCTAAAGTATTAAAGCATTACTTTCTTATCGCTTGCTTAGTAAGGCATGCTCTTGCGATGATATGGGGAGTAATGATCAAGCATTTTCTTAAAAGGTAGCTTTAAATTTAAAGATGAGTACTTTTACTAAACCGATTTTCTTAGTAGGACCCATGGGAGCAGGAAAAACTACCATAGGCAAATTATTAGCTCAAAGCTTATCTGGTTCATTTTTAGATCATGATGACTATATTATTGAGCAGGCTAAAATGTCTATTCCTGATATTTTTGCCAAATATGGTGAGACCCATTTTAGACAGCTAGAGCATGAGTGTTTAGCTAGCTTATTAAATCCTAATAGCTCCTATGAACACATTAAAAAGCCAGACACCATGCCTTTAGTGATTGCTGGCGGTGGTGGCATAGCCCAAAGAGCTGATAATAGAGAACTTATCAAAGAGCATAGTCTGTGTTTATATTTGTATTTAGATGTTGAGCACCAATATGACAGAGTTAAGGACGATACTAATCGCCCTATGATTCATGTAAGTGATATTAAGACCAGACTTAGTGATTTATTTTCCGTGCGTGATCCTCAATTTAGAGAAATTGCTTTATCCATTATTGATACTAATAATGATAAAGAAAGTATTGTTAATCAGGCACTAGAGGTCTTAGAGCCTTTTAAGAAAAATTAGAATTAAACTTTTATTAGGAGCTTATTAGTATGGACAAGGTTCATATTGCTTTGGGTGACAATTCTTATGACATTTTAATTGGTAATAATTTGCCTATAGCTGAGCTAATGAAAGAGGCATTACCTAAAACTAAGGACTTACTCATAGTTAGCAATGAAACTATTGCTCCTTTATACCTTGAGCCTTTAATGGCATCTTTAACTAATCAAGGTTTTAAAGTAAAAAGCTGTATTTTAAAAGACGGCGAGTGCTATAAGACTGTTGAGAGCTATATGCAAATCATGACTGCCTTGCTAGAGGATGGTTTTGGTCGTGATTGTTGCTTAGTAGCTTTAGGTGGTGGTGTAGTAGGTGATATTACTGGTTTTGCAGCTAGCTCTTATCAAAGAGGCGTGGCTTTTGTGCAAATTCCTACTACCTTATTAGCTATGGTCGATTCATCTGTAGGTGGTAAAACTGCTATCAATCACCCAATGGGTAAAAATATGATTGGTGCTTTCTATCAACCAAAGATCGTAATAGCTGATTTAGATTTTTTAAAGACTTTGCCAGAGCGTGAAATTGCAGCGGGTATGGCAGAAGTTATTAAATATGGCGTGATCTTAGATGAGGAGTTCTTTACCTACTTAGAGCAAGCCCAAGGCACAGCCAATCTTGATTTAGCTTATGTAGTTAAGCGTTGCTGTGAGTGGAAAGCTTATGTGGTCTCTCAAGATGAAAAAGAAAAGGGCATGAGAGCACTACTCAATTATGGCCATACTTTTGGTCATGCTATTGAGGTAGGAATGGGCTTTGGTGTTTATTTACATGGTGAAGCTGTAGCTGTTGGTATGGTGGTGGCAGCTTATGTAGCAGCTAAGACCAATAAAGGCCTAAGTTTAGAGCAATATAATAGAATCAAGAACATTCTTCCTTACTATAACTTACCTTATGCTATTCCTAAAGAGTTAACTGGAGCTGATTTTATTAGTCATATGCGCCATGATAAGAAGGTTAAGCTCGGTAAGATTAATTATGTATTGCCAGAGAGTATTGGTAAGAGTGCAGTATTTAATGATTGTAGCGATCAAGATATTAGCAATCTCATTGACGAGCTTAAAAATACACAAGATTAAATGTTGTTATCTTTAATCTTAAGAGCTCATTTTGGCAACAAAATGGGCTTTTTTAATTAAAAGAAACTTAACTTTAATAAAAGGCCTTATTAGGCTAAAATTGCTCATGAATTTTACTTAGCATAATTTCTAAATGTTGTGCAGGATTAGACTTTAGCCTGTTAAGATGGATTAAAGGAGGATACTGCAATTAAGCAACATGCTTTGTCAATATTAGCTTAAGGCAGGTTGATTATGGACATAGAAGCATTAGCCTCTTTAGAAAGCCAAAAACGTTTTTGTCACGAGATAGTGCAAAATGTTATTGATCACGAGAGCTTTATTCTTTTATCAGGCGATAGTGGCTCAGGTCGTACTGTAATTTGCGAGCAGATCGTTAACGAAACTGACTCTAAGATGAGAGCCATCTTTATTCCATGTCATAAAGACATGCAATTACAAAGATTAAGAGAGCTTTTTTTACAACAGCTTATCCCTAATAGTTCTTTTGATACTGATTTAAATTTACCTGACGCTTTATTAAAAGCTCACATTCCTTACAACCACAAAATTCTCGTGGTAGTAGATGATGTTGATAGCGTAGTTAGCGCTTTTTACAATGAGCTTGTGGCCTTGCATGAGCAATTTTTAGGGCAAGCTCGCTTTGCTTTTGTCTTAGTGTGCCATCCTTTATGGGCTGAGGAAAAGTTAAGTCACTATACAGGTAAGGCTGATATTAGTGCTATGCAAATGCCTGCTTTAACTATTAAAGAGGCTATGGTGTTATCTCGCCATATGTTTGCTTTGCAAAACACTATGCGTATTTACAATGCCATTTCTAACAAATTACCAGAAGCTTTAGCTTCAGCTAAAGGTAATATTAGCCAAATTATTGCAATTACGGAGAAACTTATGAAGGATCCTACCGCACCTCAAGTTAGCAATGAAAAGGTGCGTAAAAACGGCAAAGTCTCTATGCCAAAGTCAGGCAAAAAGAGCGGTTCTGTGGGTATTTTTGTAACCATAGTATGTATTATTATCGTACTAGCCTGCTTGATCCCTATTTTCTTAGGTAGTAGTTTCTTCTCCTCAGAGGATACCAACAAAACTAGCTCTGTGCAGTCTCAGGTAGCCAATGAAGATGCTTTAGTTTTTGACAAGGGTTCTCAGGACTTTAATAAAGACTTTGCTATGGATGAGGGTTTATTACCTCAAAACGTTCCTAATGGCATTGACGCTCAAACTAGTGCTCCACAAACTGAGCACTCTGTAACTTTATCTGGCAAAGAGCTTGAGAAAATAGAAGGCGGAGCCAATGGCTCTGCTTATCCCAGGGGAATGGGAGGATCTCTAAACGCTAATCAGCAGCAAATTCCTGTATTGCGTCGTGGTGATAATTTTAACCATGTAAATAAGAACAACAATCAAGCCACCACTGCTATTGATGTTCCTACTGAGCATACTTTAATTGCTGCTCCAGCGGTGCCTCCTGTAGATCAAAACCAGGTGTTAGCCAACAAGCTAAAGGAAAGTGCCAACGAGCTAGATAAGCTGGCCCAGGCCCAAGCTCAGGCCCAAGCTCAGAGCCATTCCAAGGCACCAGCCCCTGCCCCTCAGGTAAGCGCCAAAGATCGTACTGCTTTAGAGCAAGCTGCAATTAATAAGATAAATCAAGATCGTGAGCAAGCTCGTAAGAATGCTTTACAATCTGAACAAAATGCCAAGCAAACTGCTGCTAATAAGCAAGACAAAGCTCCTGTAAAGAAGGAGGAGGCTGTTAAAGCGCCCACTGTAGCCCCAACTCCTGCTCGCCAGCCTTTAAAGGCAGGTCAGGTAATTAGTCTTGCCGAAGAGCAAAGACAAGCCAAGGCTGCCGCAGCTGCTGCCGCTGCTGCCCAGGCCCAAACCCAGGCCCAGGCTCATCCTCAGGCAGCCAGTAATGGCTTTGAAGCTGATATTGCACAGTTAAAGGCTTTAAGTAACGATCGTTTTACTATTCAGATTGTTTCTGGATCCAATCGTGCTAATGTGTCTGCTGCTGCCCGTGGTTTAACTGGACGCTATTGGATTGTTCCTAGTGTCCGTAATGGTAAGCCTTGGTATATTCTCATGGCTGGTGATTATGCCTCCCGTGAGGAAGCTAGCGCTGCTGCTCGTAATATTCCACGCTCAGTGTCTCAAGGAGCTACTCCTTTTGCCAAGCGTGTTGCTGACGCTAAGGCTGAAATTAGACAATAAGTCTTAATTGCTTTAGACGAGAAAAATCAAAGCCCTGCATCAAACTTAAGGAATTTAATTTAAATTTGGTGTAGGGCTTTGTTTATATTAGGCATACTATCCTATTTATGTTCCTAATATCGGGTTCAAAAATAGTATAGTGTGCTCAACAAATTTAATTCTCTGTAAAGAGAATTAGGGTATTTGCCCTGTATCTAACATGATTAAGAGCTGATAAGTTCTTATTCTGTTTTTTCTATCCGCCCAACCAATATTAATGTGGTTAAAAGACAATTTTCTTTATTATGGATAACAAGCACTTATTTGCAGGCTCTATTTTAGCCGCTGACCTTTTAGATTTAGGTAACGATATTCAAAAGGCCTTAGATGCCAAAGTAGATATTATTCACTTTGATGTGATGGACTATCACTTTGTACAAAATCTAACTTTTGGACCAGATCTTTTAAAAGCTATTCGTGGTCGTTTCCCTGAGGCTATTTTAGATGTGCACCTCATGGTCGATCCAATTAATGAAAAGATCTTAAGTGATTATGCTAAAGCTGGCGCTTCTATGATTTCTTTCCACCCTGAGGCTACCCCTCACGTGGATAGATATTTGTCCTATATTCGTGAGTTAGGTGCAAAAGCAGGCTTGGTATTAAATCCTGGCACTGATATTGGCTGCCTTAAGTACTTATGGGATCGCTTAGATTTCGTTCTCATTATGACTGTAAACCCTGGTTTTGGTGGTCAAAAGCTCATTCCTGCTATGATGCAAAAGATTGCTGATGTTAAGGCTTTAGCTAAAGAATGTGGCAAAGAGATCACTATTGAAGTTGATGGCGGTGTAGCTCCTAACACAGTACGTGCTTGTGCTGATGCGGGCGCTGAAATCTTTGTAGTAGGCTCAGCTCTCTTTAATAAGCCAGACTATAAAGTGGCTTTAGATGAGCTCCATGCTGCTCTTAAGTAATTACTTATATTTAGTTTAATCACCAAGGCTCAGTATTCACTGGGCCTTTTTTCTATCAGCGCCTCAGCTTACCAAAGCGCAAAGCACATAGCGCAGTGCGCAGTGCGCAGTGCGTAAGGCGCACAGCGTGCAGCGCATGCCGCCTACGCACAGCTCCCAAAGCGCCCTGTGCGCTATGCGCATAGTGGGCTGCGCTATGGGCTAAAAGAGCTGAGTAATAAAAACTTGGAGAGGTGGTATTAACTTAGTACTTGCTAGGATGATATGTGATAATCTTTAGATTAGAAAATCTTGCCTTTGAGGAGCAGTGAAGATGTCTTTATTAACTAAGCCAAAAGCCATATTGTTTGATCTTGATGGTACTTTAGCTCATACCTTACCTCAACTTAGCATTGCTGCTAGTGAGGTGGCTAAAGAAATGGGTATTGAGCCTCCTTCATTAGAGAGCATGAGTAATTATGTTGGTAATGGTGTTGCCATGCTATTAGGCCGTGTCATTCTGGGGCGTCACGATATTAGCCTAAATGACATTAAGCCTGAGCAGTTAACTAAGGCTCGTGAATTATTTGCCAAGTACTATACTCAAGGTTTAGATAAAAACTTTGAAGTGTACCCAGGTGTTAAAGAGGGTATTGAGTCTTTTTATAATCAGGGCATTAAATTAGCGGTAGTAACCAATAAACCTCATGTTTTTGCTGTGCCTTTATTAGCTCACATGGGCCTTGATAAGTATATGGGCTGTATTTTAGGTGGTGAGGTCTTAGATAAGAGAAAGCCTGATCCTGCTCCTTTATTACATGTCTGTGAGCAACTTGGTGTAGCCCCAGAGCAAGCTTTAATGGTAGGTGATTCTATTAATGATGTTAAGGCAGGTCAAAATGCCCATATGCCAACTGTAGTATTCACCTATGGCTATGACGGTGGTTATGATGTTCGCACCTGCTGTAAGGCCGATTATTTGTTTGATAGCTTTGATGAGCTAACTAAGCTGATTAACTCTTTGCCAAATAATTAATAGATAAGCGTAGTTTGCTAGCCCAAATTAGAGTTGCCTTACAAATTTATCAGCTAAAACTCATGAATAATGATAGGATATCTTGTTCTACTAACTTTGACTTTAAGGCATTAGTCCTGTGTCGGTGAGCTAGTAGAGAAACAACACCATTATTTAAGAGAGCCCTCCTTGATTATGCTTGATAAAGCAAACAGGAGAGTCATAGGAACCTTCAATGGCTAAAGATATTATTTTTTCAGGCATTCAGCCTTCAGGAGAACTTTCAATTGGAAACTACATTGGCTCCTTACGTAATTGGGTGCCAATGCAAGATGAAGCTGAGTGTCTTTACTGTGTAGTAGATCAGCACGCTATTACTGTACGTCAAGATCCAAAGACTTTACGTGACAATACTTTAAACACCTTAGCTATTTTCTTAGCTTGTGGTATTGATCCTAATAAGTCCACTATTTTCTTACAGTCTCATGTACCAGCTCACTGCGAATTAGGTTGGGTATTAAACTGCTATACCCAGGTAGGTGAGCTTAATCGCATGACTCAATATAAAGATAAAGCTCAGCGTTATGCTAGCAATATTACTGCTGGCCTATTTAACTATCCTGTATTAATGGCTGCTGATATTCTCTTATATCAAGCTAACAAGGTTCCAGTAGGTGACGACCAGCGTCAGCATATTGAGTTATGCCGTGACGTAGCTGAGCGCTTTAATAATATTTATGGCCCAACCTTTACCATGCCAACTGGTATTATTCCAAAGGCTGGTGGTCGCGTTATGTCATTGCAAGAGCCTACTAAGAAAATGTCTAAGTCTGATGATAATCCAAAGAATGTCATTAGAATTTTAGAAGAGCCAAAGTCTATCTTAAAGAAAATTAAGAGCGCTGTTACTGATAGTGATGATCCACCAGTAGTAGCTTATGACTGGGATAAAAAGCCAGGCGTATCTAACCTCTTAGAGTTAATGTCAGCTGCTACTCACAGAGAAATTCCTGAATTAGTAGAGCACTTTAAAGGCTCTATGTATGGCAACTTCAAGAGTGAAGTTGGTGAGGCTGTAGTGGCTATGTTAGAGCCTATTCAGCAGCGCTATAAGGAAATTCGCTCTGATGAGGCCTTTATTAAGGAAGTATTCAATAAGGGCGCAGAGCGAGCCAAAGAGCGTGCTCAAAAGACCTTAGATGATGTTTACAAGAAGATTGGCTACGTAGTTTACTAAGCTTTAATAGTCAAACTTTTCACCAAAAAAAGCTCTAGCAATTAATTTTGCTAGAGCTTTTTTTTATGGCTTAGCTTAGCCATGGCTAGGCCTGGCCTGGCTCTGGCCAAGGGGGCAGGGCCTTGCCCTGGCCCTGGCCTTGGCCATGGTCAGAGCCCTGGCCAGGGGCTTGAGGCTATGGGTTGAAGCGTAGGGCCATGGCGTTGCCGCTATCGGAGCATAGCTTGCTATCAGCTACCACTAGGTTGCCTGAGGCAATAGTGT
>OGPO01001154.1_pt1 | contig 18008 bp, 17 predicted proteins | sample 1553041 | NCBI WGS metagenome assembly OGPO01 (sample SAMEA2580281, study PRJEB22360) | human gut metagenome | biome: human gut; feature: human-associated habitat; material: faeces | place: Denmark | collected 2008/2010 | reverse complement strand
TTTCAAGAAGGTAAAAAAAGCAGACCTTGAAGCAGTTAGTTCGAGGAATGCCGATCAGGAGAGGCAGGGAAAAAAAATGATGCGAGCATGGATTTCCTTTGGGGTTGTCATTATATTGTTAATTCTTTTATTCTTTGCCTCTATTAATATCGGAAGTCTGAAAGTTGGATTTGGGGAGCTCCTTTCTGGTCTGTTTGTCAAATATAACAAAGACGTGGCAACGATCTATGATCTGCGTTTTCCACGAATCATCATTTCAATGTTAGCAGGAGCGGCCATTGCGGTTTCAGGTGTGTTATTTCAGGCGGTATTGAAAAATCCACTGGCAGATCCGGGAATTATCGGTATCTCAAGCGGGGCAAGTTTTACCGCTGTCATTATTACGGCATTTGCACCAACACTATATTTCTTCACACCGATCGCAGCATTTGCAGGTGGTGTGGTCGCATTTTTCATGGTGTATTGTCTGTCATGGAAGGGTGGCTTAAGTCCGATGAGAATTATCTTAACTGGTGTGGCAGTAAACAGCTTATTTACTGGGTTATCCAGTGCCTTAAATTCTATGTCCGGCGGGGACAGAACTGGTGTGGCAGCAATCGTTGAGGCGAATATCACACAGAAGACATGGGATGATGTCACAACATTGCTTCCATATGTGGTTGCAGGATTATTCCTTGCAATGTTATTTACACAGGAATGTAATCTGTTATCTCTGGAAGATAAAACCGCAAGAAGCTTGGGAGTGAATGTCAATGTCACAAGAATCGTGATCTCACTTGTTGCAGTCTTACTTGCAAGTATTTCCACAGCCGTTGCAGGTGCGATCAGCTTCCTTGGATTGATCGTTCCACATATCGGAAGAATTTTAGTCGGAAGCAACCATAAGATGCTGATCCCGTTTTCCGCATTTTTTGGGGCATTTACATTTTTGCTGGCAGACACGATCGGACGTACGATCGCAGCACCAAATGAAGTCAGTGCTGCCGTGATCATGAGTGTTGTCGGTGGTCCGTTCTTTATCTTACTATTAAGGAGGTCTGGAAGATATGGCAAATAAAGAAGAACTCCTTGCAAGATTACAAGAAGAGAAGCCAGCGATGGAAGTCAGGGACTTATCCTTTGCATATGGAAGCAATCAGATTTTAAAAGATATTTCCTTAATGATCAAAGAAGGTAAGATCACAACGATCATGGGAGCCAATGGATGTGGAAAATCAACACTGTTTTCTCTAATGACAAAGAATCTGAATCCAAACCGTGGAAAAGTTTTTCTGCATGGAAAGAATATCAAGAATTTAAAGTTAAATGAATTTGCAAGAAAAGTATCGATCGTTCATCAGTATAATCAGGCGGCCGATGATATCACCGTGGAACGACTGATCTCTTATGGTCGTACCCCTTATATGAAATTAATGGGCGGCAAAAGTGAGGAAGAAGAGAAACTGATCGATCATGCGATCGAAGTGACAGGACTTGAGGAATTCAGGAACCGCGAGTTAAGTCAGCTTTCTGGTGGCCAGAGACAGCGAGTCTTTATCGCAATGGCACTGGCACAGAACACGAAGATCTTATTCCTTGATGAGCCAACGACGTATCTGGATATCCGTTATCAGTTGGATATTCTGCGACTAGTCAAGAAATTAAACAGGGAATACGGAATTACGATCGTGATGGTACTTCATGAGATCAATCAGGCCATTCATTTTTCTGATGAAGTCATTGGATTAAAAGACGGAAAAGTGTTGGTACAGGGAGATCCAAAGGATGTGATCACAACTGAAAGTATCAGTGAACTTTACGATGTTCATTTAAATGTAGCAGATATCGATGGACAGAAATTTGTTCTAACAGTATAGAATATTAATGAAAAGGAGATGGAAAATGCCTATTTAAGAAAACCTTATGATACATTAAAAGCATACAACAGTATCCTGAAAATGTATGAGTACTTTTTGAAATGTGACGAATTGGCTGAAATCCCCAATGAAAAAGGTAAGGTTAAAAACAAATACAGAAAAGCAAACGCCGCTTCTATGATGGTAGAACGTCCGAATCTGATCAATGGCGGTATCCAGTACTTTAACCTTAACAAAAGTGGAGAAGCTTTGAAATTCTTCGGAACTTACGTAGAATCAGCATCTTATCCTATGTTGGAAAAAGAAAATCTGGCAGTTACAGATACTTTATTACCACAGATTGCTTATTATGCTACATTGGCGGCTAATGGGGTAGAGGATAGAGACGCTATCTTGAAATATGCTCCAATTGCTATTAAGGACAAAGACAATGGTTCAGTTGCCATGCAGTTATGGGCAGACGCTTTGAAAGCCAAAGGTGATACAGCAAAATGGGTAGAATCTTTGAAAGAAGGTATCTTAAAATTCCCCGAAAACCAATATTTCTTCGCAAATCTTGTTGACTATTACAGTAGTTCAAATCAGCCTGAAAAAGCAATGCAATTTGCTGATGACATGTTGACTAAAGACCCTAACAACAAGCTATATCTGTATGTAAAAGCATACTTGTATCACAATATGAAAGAATATGATCAAGCTATTGACTTCTATAAAAAGACAATTGAAGTAGATCCTCAATATGCAGAAGCTTATTCTAATTTAGGTTTGGTGCTTTTAATGAAAGCTCAGGATTTTGCTGACCAGTCTACTACTGATGTAAACGATCCTAAGTACGCAGAGGCACAAGCTACTATCAAGAAATTCTATGAAGAAGCTAAACCTTATTATGAAAAAGCAAGAGACTTAAAACCCGATCAAAAAGATTTATGGGCACCGGGGCTTTATAGAGTTTACTACAACTTAAACATGGGAACGGAATTTGATGAAATTGAAAAAATAATGAATGACAAATAACAGTTTCAAAAAGATTTCTTCAAAATAAAAAGAAAGGCCGATGCAACTGATTTTGCATTGGCCTTTTTTGGTCATCTTCATTCAAAATTACTCATAACTTTCTATAACAGGAGTATTTGATAAAGTATCAATCTACATAAATTATAAAGGCAACTTATTTGAAAAGAATAAGTTGCCTTTATATATTAAACATAATTACGATTATTCCATAATTATAGATGAGCTATTTTTATTCTTCCGATCATCCGTTAATAACAAGTAATGGTGTATCAGAATGAAAAATCATCTTTCGAGCAATACTTGGATTAAACAAACGAGCAAATATATTCCGTTTGTAAGAAGTCAATGTAATGATATCGATTTTGTTCGTTTTGATATATTCATCAAAACTTTTAAGAAAATCGTCATTCTTCACCACATCATAATGGATTTCAAGTTCCGGATATTGTTTTTGAAAATATTCTTTAATACCGGCAAGTTTTATTTCATTCCAAGTATCTTTGACTTCTTTTGCATCAGCTAAGTAGATCAAAGAAACAACGAAATTAAAAGGTTTCCAAGCGCTTATAAAGGAATCAAAGGCAATTAAATCTCTTTGATCAAAATTGGTTATAAAAGCAACTTCTTTTACAGCACCGAACTCTTTAAACGGTGTATTTTCCGGAATAGCCAATACAGCTGTACGACTACGTTCTATTACTTCGGCAGTAACACTACCAATCAAATCAATATCTTTTTGACTCTTACCACGAGTACCCATTATAATGATACGTGGACGTTGTTCTTTAGAATATCTCAGAATTTCCTCCTCAGGTATTCCTTCGCGTAATACACAAGTATATTTTACATCAGGAAATTCACCAGACGCTATTTTCTCCTTTATTTTATCTGCCAAAGCATTCAAATCCGAATGTACTTTCTGCAAAATAGTTTTTACCGTTTCTTCATCACTGATCTGATAGTTAAACACATCGCCATAAGGCAATGACGACGCATATATAGGCGTAAAATAGACATGTAATAACAATACTTCAGCTCCATATGCTTTAGCGAAATTAAAACCGAATTCACAAGCCTTTATCGAATAATTAGAAAAATCCACAGGAATCAGAATCTTTCTACTATCGTTATCATCTTCCACTTTAGGAGTCTTCTCTCCTACTATACTTTCAGCAAGCCATACAGAACTCTCGGTTATCTTAAGCGCCCGTGGTAAATCACTTTCCTTAATGCGTAATCTTCCCCCGGATGAAACGACATTTGATTCACATTATGGATATAAGTCTCTATGCCCTCGTTTTCAAGAACATTCTTCAATATCTGAGCTTTTGTGTAAGTCAGAATGGCCAAAGTTACTAATTTGTCTTCCATAAAATTTCATTGTATATGTGAATTTAACAAATAAGAAATCCCAATTGTTTTTAATTCAATTGGGATTCTACAAGTATATATCATTTCATCATGCCTGTACAGATTCGGTAGCCTCTTCCTTTTGCATACTCATATTCAATTCATCAAGAATGCGAAGAGCCCGGTCAAGTACGGTAGTATCATCAATCATCACTAAGCCACCGTCCGGACCGGGCTCTAAATGTATTCCGACACTCTTACCCTCTTTAAAATTATGTCCTCCGAAAAAGTTTCGCACTGTATCGACGTGCAAACCAAGTTCATCAGCTATTCTATGCATGCTACCGCTGGGCAATGAATCTTTAATCTTACGAAGTTCATTGAATGTTATTGTCCTCATGTCACATAAATTTAATGGTTAATAATAGTGTGAATCAGTATCACGCTATAAACTTAAGGAAAAAAAAAGATAAAACAAACTATTTACTTGTTTTTTTTCTTAATTTAGAAAAATGGGGGCATTTAGCGACTGATAAATAAAAAAATCCCCGCACAAGATATCTATGCGAGGATTTTTATCAATATAACAAAATCAATATTTTCAAATAATTTCAATAGCAGAAGCTGGTACCCAACCTACTTTTCCATCTTCCAGACGTATCTCCTTCCAATCTTTCATTGAACCGTCTTTTACACCCACTTTATGACCTTCGTGAAGTATAAACAAACTTGTTCCACTTTCGCTTGGAGTACTACGTACTGTTACACTGGGATTTATCACAATGGCACTATTACGATTCGTCAACTCATCTTTCTGCTGATTTGCAAACACATTTGCCAGTATTGTTACAGCCAGAAAAACAATGCCACTTATAAAACCTGCTTTCTTTAGCACAATTTGCTTAGAGAAGATAAAAAGATAAAGAGATACAATCAATAATATGAAACAAACAACTCCACAAACAGCCCAAGAATCAACGCTCATACTATTAATCAATGATTTAGTCCAAGATACAAAAAATATTTCCGGAACCGGCTCCACTTTATCAACCGTCTTTGAACGGGCAATCTCTAAATTCGCGCGAATATCACCATTACCCGGCTGAAGCAACAGCGCACGTTCGTAATTCAATATAGCTTTAGCAATATCACCAGCCTTATAATAACTATTTCCAAGATTATAATATATATCAGCTGCCTCCCCCCGATTCAACAATGCTTCATAAATCTGAATAGCAGAAGCATAATCGTTCTTCATATATGCACTGTCTCCTTCGGCCTTTGTGGCATCTTCTAAACTGGAAGAAATCTGCTGTAAACTGTTACCGATAGAATCTCCTACTATGGCCTGCAAACTATCTTTCACAGCCTGCCCTTGTCCGAAAGAGACAATCGATATCCATACCCCAAATGCAAAAAACAATATTTTTTTCATGATGTTAATCTCTTCTAATTTAATGTTTTATTGAATTTTCCATTTTACTCATCACCGCCAAAGAGGAGGTGTAAACTTTGTCCATAGCCTGATTTTCATCTCCAGGAGCAAAACGTGCGAACTCGCATTCATTCAAAGCATCCAGGAATTCCTTAATCAATTCGTCGCTCACCCCATAGTTTCTTAGCTTCTCTTCCACATTATCTTTAGACAAACGTGATACCGGAATATTCAGTTTATCGCTGATATATCCCCACAAAGCTTTCAATACCTCGTCATAGAACGCATCCTTTTTATTCTCCGCAAGCAATTTACCTGCCAACTTCATGCGTTTTGTAGCAACTTTATTAGCTTTCTTCGTGCGCATCTTAGCCACATTGGCATTTTCTGCAGCCTGTTTACGATAAACAATAAACAATACGATGAAAATTATAGCAGGAATTATATAAAACAGCCAATATACAAATGAACCATAAAAGAAACTGCCCTTAGGTTGCAATGTTACATCTTTCAACTTTATATAACGAATATCCTCACCTAAAACTTTCAGATCTTCTTTATTTGTAAAGTTTGCAATCACTTGGTCTGCATTACCTGCTCCTTTTTCCACTTTTATTTCATAATCCTCCGTTCTCAATGTTTTATAAGATTTTGATTTAATATCAAAATAAGAGAACGTCACGGCAGGAATTTTATAATCACCAGCATGACGGGGAATTGCCAAATATTCAATTACACGGTTACCTGATAATCCATTAGGTGTTAAACGAACCTGACTATCTACTTTAGGAGCATATACCTCAAAATCTTCCGGGAACTTAACTTCCGGATTAGAAAGTAATTTAAGATTTCCTATCCCCGAAATAACAAGTTTCAAGGTTATTGCGTCATTAGTTTTTACTTCCTTACTCTTGATAGAAGAAGTTATATTAAACTCTCCTACACCACCGGAAAAGTCGGCAGGTTTCCCTGAAGGAAGTGCATTTACATTAATTGTTATAGCAGGTGTAGTAAGTGTCTTCTTTACCTCTACTACATTACTTCCTCCATTAAAAAATGCATCGAAAGGATCTGCACTCCTAACAGCTTTTGCTATTGAAGCGTCAAAACGTGCTGGCTCAATAACCAATTTTCCAGACTGTTGAGGAAATAACACAAACTGACGATATACAGTAGTATAATAGTTTCTTCCCTTATAATGTTCCTGAGACCATTTAGCATTGGCAGGACGTTCTATCTCTTGAGAATGAAATCCTTTAAAATCCGGCAACTTAACATTATCAAATCCCAATTGTGATTCACGCGTATAGATCTTATAAGTCAGTAACAAAGCCTCTTGCTCATAAACTGTAGTTTTACTGGCCGTTGCCGTAACAAAAAGATCCTGATTGGATACACTTGTTGAAGAAGATGCCGATCTACCCGAAGCAGCATTTCCTTGAGTTGCCCCTGCAGCACCCGTGTTTTGATCAGGCGGAAGCACTTTTATTTTTACCGAATTGGAAACCATCTGATCTCCATCTGCTGTAATCGTAGCACCGGGAATCGAATAATCTCCTTCTGTTGTTGCCATCAAAATGTAAGTAAAAGTTATCCCACTTTCTGAAGACATTGCACCATTGATGATCTGAGTATTACTGAATGTACTCCGGGTAGGGCCCATCAGTACATCAAACCCTTTGATAGAGGGTGCACGAAAATCTCTCACTTTCTGTGTTGTCACTGTATAGGTCAGCCTAAACTGGTCTCCTACCACCACTACATCAGGTGCAGATGCGGCAAACGACATTTTGCTATCGGCAAACACATTAGTGCTCACTGTTACCAATGTTATCAATAAGAAAATCAGTTTTCTCATTTCCTTTGAAGTTTTTATTATCTTATTCTATTATTACCAATCTTTCTCGAGACGCCCTCCCTGAATTACCTGTTGTTGCTTCTTAACCTTATCCTGGGTCTCTTTCTCATCCTGCATCACCGAATTAAGTAACTGCTCAGCATTCTCCTTCGACATCTCATTCTCTTTCTTTTCCGGCTTCGGAGGTTGCTGTTGTTGCTGATCATCTTGCTTTTGATCATTATTCTGTTTATTCTGGTCTTGCTTTTGATCTTGCTTATTTTCCTGATTATCTTTGTTCTGATCCTGATTTTGATCTTGGTTTTGCTGATTTTGTTGTTGATCTTTCAACAATTTCTGTGCCAAAGCAAGATTGTAACGCGTCTCATCATCTTTCGGATTATTCCGCAATGACATTTTATAGGCTTCTACCGCCTGTCCGTAATCTTTTCCAGCTTGAAACAAAACTCCCATATTATGATAAATATGCGCCAGCTTCATCTTATCTTTTTCAATTTTACCAGCAGCTACGTATTGTTCCATAGCTTCTTTAAACTTCTGTTGTTGAGACAACGTATTTCCTAAATTATACATAGAGACAGTAGATTTAGGATTTGCCTCCAATGCCTTCCGGTAATTCACCTCAGCATCTACAAAAACACTATCATTAAAGAAACGGTTTCCCTTACGGATATAATCTCTCTCTGCCTTTTGTGCAAATGCACCAGCCGCCAATAACGCAAACACGGCAAACAGAATATATTTACTTCTTGACATAAGCATAATTACTTCTTATTAGAGAACAAATGAATGTTCTTAAACAACGGATTCTTACGTTCCAATATCAACATTTCGGCTAACAATAAAAGCAATATAATCCATGCAACAGCCTGAAACTGCTCATTGAATTGAGTATACACTTTTGATTCGACATCAGATTTCGCCATTTTATTGATCTCTTGGTTTATAGCTTTCTGCGCAGAATTCGAATTGTCAACACGTACATAAATACCTTTACCGTCTTTAGCTATCTCCTGACACATAGCCTCATTGAGACGAGTAACAACTACATTTCCATCTCGATCACGGCGATAATCATTTGTACCTTCAACAGGAATCGGAGCACCGTCTGGAAGTCCTACTCCCAAAACACTAACTTGAATCCCCTTTTCTGCTGCCGCCTTCGCTGCTTCTACTGCCCCTCCTTCATGGTTTTCACCATCAGTAATGACAACAATAGCACGCCCTACTCCCTCTTGAGGAGTAAAACTACGGGCAGCCAAATTTATAGCAGCGCCAATGGCCGTTCCTTGCTTAGATATCAAAGAAGGATTAATTGACTCTAAAAACATCTTGGCAGAAATATAATCGCTTGTAATAGGAAGCTGTGTAAAAGCATCACCAGCAAAAACTATCATTCCCACCTTATCATTCTCCATTTCATCTACCAATCTGGATATTAATCGCTTAGCCTTCTCTAAACGACTCGGTTGAACATCTTGTGCCAACATAGAGTTTGATATATCGAGTGCAATGATTACTTCAACCCCTTTACGTTTCACCGTTTCCAGCTTGGAACCAAACTGAGGACGTGCCAATAACACTGCAAACAGCCCAACTGCAACAAAAACTAACCAAAATTTTACATCCGGACGATATTTAGAGACGTCAGGCATAAGTTGTGCCATTAACATCGGATCACCAAACCGGCGAATCGCTTTCCGCTTCCTATAATTAGAATACAAGTAAAAAGCAGCTAACAACGGTAATAGCAGCAACAGATATAAATATGTAGGCTCTTCAAATCGAAACATCTCTTTTTATTTACTATTTTACGATTTACAATTTATGCTCGAAATCACATTATATTATGGAATCTTCTTAAGTATTGAGTTGCGCAGCAATACCTCGAGTAATATACACAGAAAAGCTGCTAATGCAAACCAACGATATTCTTCCTGACGCTTACTGTATTCTTTGACACTCAATTTGGTTTTCTCCAGTTTATCAATTTCTTCATAAACCTCTTTCAATTTAGAGTTGCTGGTAGCACGGAAATAATTTCCATTTGTAGTTCCCGCAATTTGAGTCAATGTCTTCTCATCTATTTCCACCGGCATATTTACATATTGCACTGTATTTCCTATCGGATATGGATAAGGGGCCATACCATTCGTACCAACACCGATCGTATAGACACGAATACCAAAACTCTTAGCGATCTCAGCAGCAGTCAAAGGAGAAATATCCCCTTTATTATTCGTACCATCAGTCAACAAAATGATGACCTTAGATTTAGCTTTACTATCTTTCAAACGTGTCACAGCATTAGCAATACCCATACCAATCGCTGTCCCATCCGTTACAATTCCACACTTAATACTTTGAAACAAATTCAGCAATACAGCATGATCTACTGTTAAAGGACATTGTGTGAAACTTTCACCGGCAAATAATGTCAAACCAATATTATCATTCGGACGACCATTTATAAACTCGGCAGCTACATCTTTAGCAGCTTCCAACCGATTCGGTTTTAGGTCCTCTGCCAGCATACTGGTAGATACGTCAATAGCAAGCATAATATCGATCCCCTCAATCTCGCTGTTCTGCCAGTTATCTGTTGTTTGAGGTCTGGCAAGTACCAGAATGATCAATATTAACGCTATGATACGAAGTACGAACGGTGCATGAAGCAAATAGTTTTTATAACTTTTGGGTGTATGCGCATATACTCGGGCATCCGAAATCTGAAGCGTCGCCTGACTCTTTTTCCACTTTAGAATATACCATACGATATAAGGTATAAGCAACAGTAGCAAAAATAAATATTCAATATTGGCAAAAACCATTCTATTTACGATTTTACGATTTACTATTTACAATTGAAATTACTCCACTTATGCAAAAAGATCATAGAGCTGTGTTCCAATATATACAAAAGTAGCTACAAGAGCAACTGATAGTAATACAATTCCACATATAAGCAATATCTTAGCACGCAAAGAACGCTTCTCTATAATAGTGATTTCCGTTGGTTGCGGCTTTTGATTTTCTTCTTCCGGCTGTTTTGTTTCATTAATAAAGTCGATAGCATTAATTAAATTCGCATCATTTTCATTCATCTGCGGATCATGCTTGGCAAACTTTACCAAATCGGCCGTTTGAAACAATTCTTTCAAATCAGAGATTGCCTCCTTATCATTCATTTCCAACAGCTTATCTATAATTTCAGAAGAAGTCATTTCTAATGCATTAAAACCAAAACGATCTTTTATATATGTACGAATAGCATCTGTCAATTCTGTATAATATTCCTTCGACCTTCCTTTCTGCCATACCTTCTCCGCCTTAATACGCTCTATCTCTTGCATGGCAGCCTGATGTGGCGGTAGTTTAGGTTCTACCTTTATCTTACGAATAATCGGCTTATTGTCGCGAATACGTATGATAAAATAAATAAGCAATGCCAACAAAGGTAAAGCAAGAAATGAACATCCGATCAATCCATACCAATCTTCCCAAGCAAAAGGAGCTTTCATTACAGCTTTTTGCCCAAAAAACATTTCCGGATGCAAAGTATCGACAGGCATCGAGTAAACTTTTAATGCTAATGCCCTTGATTTATACTCTTTATTGTCAACTGTCACAACCATAGGGGGCAGATAATAAAGGGCCGAATCAAATGAAGTAACAGTATATTCCTGTGTTATCAGCAACCTCTGTCTGTCATTTAAATACTGTGTATCCGGTTTAGCCGTCTCAATCACTTCTACTCCACTTATCAACGTATCGGAATAGACAGGAAAAACAGCCCGTTGCTTAGCATCCATTGCCACTTGCAATTGTATCTTAGCTTGCTCTCCAATAAGAATTTGCAAAGAATCAATCTTGGCTTCCACCGTAACAGATTGCGCAGCAACTCTGCCCGATATTAAAAACAACAATATTATTAGAAAACTATTTCTATTCATCTTCTTCCGTTAATTTCGTTTGGCAAACAAATTGAGTAGTGCTTTTACATAATCCTGATCAGTACGCACAGAAACAGAATCCACATTACTTTTCGTAAATGTCTCACTCAATTCACTCTGTTTATTTATCCACCAATTATGATGTGCCTGACGCACAGCCTTAGATGACGTATCAATCCACTGTTCATGTCCGGTTTCAGCATCTTTTATCTTCATCAATCCTATTGGAGGAAGCTCTGAGACACGTCGGTCATAGACTTGAACAGCTACTACATCATGCTTCCGATTAGCAATCGTCATTGCATTTTTGAAACTCTCCTGATCTATAAAATCAGACAAGATAAAAGCTGTACATCGCCTTTTCATTACATTCGTCAGATATTCCAATGCCAAACGGATATTCGTACGACGACTTTCAGGTTTGAAATCAATCAATTCGCGAATAATATAAAGAATATGTTTACGACCTTTTTTCGGAGGTATAAATTTCTCTATTCGATCAGAGAAAAAAATAACACCTATCTTATCATTGTTCTGAATGGCCGAGAATGCCAATGTTGCAGCAATCTCGGTCACCATATCCTTTTTCATCTGCTTAACAGTACCAAACTCCAAACTACCGGAAACATCTACCATCAACATCACTGTCAGTTCACGTTCTTCCTCAAACACCTTAACATAAGGTTTGTTGAAACGCGCCGTTACGTTCCAGTCGATGTCGCGAATATCATCACCAAACTGATATTCACGCACTTCGGAAAATGCCATACCCCTACCCTTGAAAGCCGAATGATATTGGCCTGCAAAAATATTGTTAGACAATCCTCGTGTCTTTATTTCAATTTGACGAACTTTTTTTAATATTTCACTTGTTTCCATCTATTTAAAATTGAGATTTGAAAATCGGGAGTTATTCATCACTCAATTAAAATCAAGGTACTTCAACCTTATTCAGTATCTTACTGATTATTTCATCAGAAGTCATATTGCTTGCTTCCGCTTCATACGTCAAACCGATACGGTGACGAAGCACATCATGAGCTACCGCACGCACATCTTCGGGGATCACATATCCACGACGTTTGATAAATGCATATGTACGGGCAGCCAAAGCCAAGTTGATAGAAGCACGGGGTGAACCACCAAAACCAATCATGTCTTTCAATTCTTTCAGATCATACTTCTCCGGATAACGGGTTGCAAACACAATATCAACAATATAACGTTCTATTTTCTCATCCAAATAAACCTGACGGACCACTTTACGCGCCTCAAGAATCTCGTCAGCCTTAAGGATAGGCTTCACATTGAATTTCTCGCCATTAATATTCTGGCGGATAATCAATTTTTCTTCTTCCAATTTCGGATAATCAATCACAACCTTCAACATAAAACGGTCGACTTGTGCTTCCGGAAGCGGATAAGTACCTTCTTGTTCGATCGGGTTCTGAGTAGCTAATACCAAGAAAGGTTCCGGCAGAGGGAAAGTCTGTTTACCGATTGTCACCTGACGTTCCTGCATTGCTTCAAGCAGGGCACTCTGTACTTTTGCCGGTGCACGATTAATTTCGTCCGCCAATACAAAATTTGCAAAAATAGGTCCTTTCTTTACTTGAAATGATTCATCTTTCTGACTGTAAACCATTGTACCGATAACGTCGGCAGGCAACAAATCCGGCGTAAACTGTACACGACTGTATTGTGCATCAATCAGAGACGCCAATGTTTTAATTGCTAATGTCTTTGCCAAACCCGGCACACCTTCCAACAACACATGTCCGTCAGACAACAGTCCGATCAGAAGCGATTCCACCAAATGTTTCTGACCAACTATAATCTGGTCCATGCCTGTTGTAAGATTGGTAACGAAAGCACTTTGTCTTTCAATCCGTTCGTTCAATTCGCGGATATCAATTGATTCAGCCATAAATACTTAATATTTTATTGTTTAATTACCACAAAATCATAATAAAGTCCTTAGTTTCTGTAAGGCTTTTTAATTCGATTCCAAAAGTACGCTATATAATTAACCATTGCAACTAATTTTTATTAAAAAACAATGCGAAATCTTTAGATTAAGGTACTTTTATACGGTTTATTGGTTTCATAACATTTCATATACATATATAAAAACACCCGGATAATCAGCGTAATGCCGCATCCGGGTGCAAATGATTCGATCTATTTATTTTTTAACCAATTCTGGAATCTTAATCGTTGTGCCATATGGGACATGATTCGGATTTTTTATAATATCCGGATTATATTTTACTATATATGGCCACAGAGCTTTAGTTCCATAAAAGCGTAGAGCAACCCTGGTAAGTGTTTCCCCTTCTTTTATTGTATATGTGGCTTTTGTTCCCGTAATTATATAATTTACAGAATCGGGATTGAAAGGTACCGGTTTAGTAACCGATTTATCTTCTTTTTTCACCACTTCCACTTCTTTTTTAGGTTCCGGAACAACTACCGGTTCTTCTTTTACCGTAGGAGGAGAAACAACTTCACCAACAGTGTCTTTCTCAATTATCGTATCTTGAGGAATCGCCACTACAGGAACAGGTTTAACGGCATTAACAGGCTTTTCCAGTTTTTCTATTCTATCGGCAGATTCAAACAAATCAGGATAATAAATAAAAAGCAAAGCACCTCCGCACAGCAATAAAACAATAACAATTATCGCTATCAAATAGGGGACAGGTGACTTTTCTCCTTTTTTATGTTTGGATTTACTATGTTTTTTTATCTGTCTTTCATGGGCCGAAATGGGTGTTGAAGTAGCCAATTCACGTGCAATAATCTCTTCTGCAGATAATTTAGATTCTGTCGGCTGAGAAGAGTCTGTCGATTGAGAAGAAGCCGTCGGCTGAGAAGAGTCTACTGTATCCGCTTTCTCCCTCACCGGTTCCGAAGGCCGATTCATAAGCACTACAACCCCCTCTTCAATATCATTAGAAAAGACATCCTTCTCTATCGATTCTACAGGCAATGCACTTTCCACAGTCGGCATCTCCTGTGCAGAGGTTTCTTCCATCAACATTTTTCCTACAGGAACTTCGTCAGCTTTCGTTTCTCCCGAAGATATTTCCTCCCTTCCATTCACCTCTTCGGTCAATGAAGTTTCCTCTTCAGCTAACGCAACTGTCTCTGACGATAAATCAACATACCTTACCGATTCCACAGACGGATTACCTTCACCCTCTGCCATAACCATCTCTTCTTCTCCCTCTTCCTCTTTCAGCAATACAGTTTCTTCTATTACATCTTCATCATCAGACTCAGCGATCGGAGTATCTTCCAAAATTGTATTTTCATTCAAAACCACTGTTTCAAAATGAGCAAAAGGCTTATTAATAATATCACGTAATGAAGTATCCGGAACAAATGACACTTTGGTATATCCCTCTATTTGAAACCGTTCACCTGTATTAACCTTAACACTTTCCCTGCTTTCTACCTCTACCAATTTAAAAGTCCCCAGACCCTTGATCTTCACAGACCGATCTCTCTCCAAAGCTTCTTCTATCAAAAGAAAAAACTCTTTGACGAATTTTTCGGCATCTTTCTTATTCATGCCATGCTTTTCTGATAACAGGTCGACAAAATTCTGCAGATATAGTCTTTCGTTCATAAGAGAGAGTCTTTTTTATTTAAACTTTTCTTTTAGCTGACCACTCGGCCTATATGCTAACACTAATTTGGGAGGAACGAGCATACGTTGCTTGGTTGTCGGATTAACCGTTATACGCTCTGCTTTCTTTTTTACTTCAAAAGTTCCAAAGCCCTGTATCGTTACTACATTCCCTTCTTGCAATTCCTGAGTCATATCCGACAACAAAGAGGACATCAATTCAGACGTATCCTTTATTGTATACCCTAACCTGCGCGACAATTCCGAAGTAAAATCTTTATTATTCAAATCTTGAAGTTTTAAAAGTTCGACGCTATATTAGTCATTTTTGAGCAAAAATACAAATTCTTCGGGATTTTTCTTTCAAACGACCTTACCAAAAAGATCGAAATCATCGGAATCAACCACCTCAATCTGATAAAAGTTACCAATAATAAGCGGCGTTCCATCCAAACGGTCAATCAACACTTCCGGATCAACTTCCGGCGAATCAAACTCCGTACGACCTATATAATAATCTCCCTCGACACGATCGATAATAACCCTCATCTGCTTACCGACTTTTGCAGCGCTTAGCTCAGCCGAAATCCCCTGCTGAATATCCATCAGTTCATCCAGACGAGCCTGCTTAATCTCGGCAGGAACAGAATCTTCATAATGCTTTGCGGCATAAGTCCCCTCTTCTTCCGAATAGGCAAAAGCCCCCATTCTATCGAAACGAACCTTACGAACAAATTCCTTCAGTTCTTCAAAATCAACTTCTGTTTCTCCCGGATGTCCGACCATTAAAGTCGTGCGCAGATGAATACCGGGAACTTCCCTGCGGAATTGCTCTATCAATCGATAAGTGTCCTCTTTCGTCACATGCCGACGCATCCGTTCCAGCATGTTATCACTGATATGCTGCAAAGCAATATCCATATATTTACACACATTATCACGTTCACGCATCACGCGGAATAAATCAGTGGGAAAATGTGCCGGATAAGCATAATGCAAACGAATCCACTCTACTCCCGGAATATCCGAAATACACTCTATCAATTCCGGAAGCATCTGCTTTTTATATAAATCGACCCCATAATAGGTCAATTCTTGAGCTATTACCTGAAACTCTTTTACCCCTCTGGAAACCAAATACTTCACTTCTTCCAGAATTTCTTCCATCGGACGTGAAACATGACGTCCGGTTATGATAGGAATGGCACAATATGAACATTTCCGGTCACAACCCTCCGATATCTTCAAATAAGCATAATGCTCAGGAGTGGTCAGCGTACGTTCGATATACAATTCATCATGATAGGCCTTACCGAGATCTTGTAAAAGCTCTTTCCAATTAAATTTCCCATAAAACTTATCAACTTGCGGAATCTCGATCGCCAACTCTTGCAAATAACGTTCTGAAAGACAGCCCATCACAAAAAGTTTTTCCAAGTTTCCTTCCTCTTTCTCCTGGGCAAATTCCAAAATCATATTAATAGATTCTTCCTTTGCATCACCAATGAAACCACAAGTATTGATTACTGCTATTTCTCCTTCCGGCTTCTCAGCGTCATGAGTCACATTATATCCGGCTTCTTCCAATTGACGCATCAACTGCTCCGAATCTACCAAATTTTTAGAACACCCTAAAGTGATTATATCTATTGTTTTTCTTTTCATGCATTCTCTCCAAACAAGGAATCAACAAATTCTTTTTTACGAAATACTTGCAGATCTTCCATACCTTCACCTAATCCGATGTATTTCACCGGAATCTTAAACTGATCGGAAATGCCGATTACAACTCCTCCTTTGGCCGTTCCGTCCAACTTGGTTATTGCCATAGCCGTTACTTCAGTAGCCAATGTAAACTGTTTTGCCTGTTCAAAAGCATTTTGCCCTGTAGAACCATCCAACACAAGCAATACCTCATTCGGCGCATCCGGAACGACTTTCTTCATTACATTCTTAATCTTAGTCAGCTCGTTCATCAATCCCACTTTATTATGCAAACGTCCTGCCGTATCAATAATTACAACATCAGCATTATTGGAAACAGCCGAACTTAATGTATCAAAAGCCACAGAAGCCGGATCCGAGCCCATCTTTTGTTTAATTACGGGCACACCTACCCTTTCACCCCAAATAACCAACTGTTCTACCGCAGCAGCACGGAACGTATCAGCAGCCCCCAAATAGACCGACTTGCCGGCTTTTTTGAATTGATAAGCCAATTTACCTATGGTAGTCGTCTTCCCAACACCATTAACTCCCACTACCATAATCACATATGGTTTCTTTTCAATAGGGACATCAAAATCAGCAACATCTTCTGAATTATTCTCTGTCAACAATGCAGCAATTTCATCACGAAGAATTGTATTGAGTTCCTGAGTATTTACATATTTATCACTTGCAGCACGCTTTTCGATACGTTTAATAATGTTCAGTGTAGTCTCTACACCTACATCGGAAGTGATGAGCACCTCTTCAAGATTATCCAACACTTCGTCGTCCACTTTAGATTTCCCTGCTACTGCACGAGCTATCTTACCGAACACACTTTCCTTGGTTTTAGATAATCCTTTATCTAAAGTTTCCTTCTTTTCCTTCGAGAAAAAACTAAAAAATCCCATGATACTTACTATTTGTATAATACATTATGCTACAAAGATATAATAAAGTAATGAAAAACTAAAAAATCTACCCAATAACGCATAACAAAATCCTCTCAATGAATTCATGAGAGGATTTTTTATGCAGTAAACTGCAACTTTATCTTATTTCTTGAAAAAGTCTTGTACTTTTTCGTTAGGAACCATCTGTTCATCAAAAATGTAAGCACCAGTTTTCGGAGACTTAACCATTTTGATAACCTTAGTATAAGAACGACCTTCTTTAGATCCTTCGTGCAAACTTGCTA
>OGPO01001137.1_pt1 | contig 18369 bp, 17 predicted proteins | sample 1553041 | NCBI WGS metagenome assembly OGPO01 (sample SAMEA2580281, study PRJEB22360) | human gut metagenome | biome: human gut; feature: human-associated habitat; material: faeces | place: Denmark | collected 2008/2010 | reverse complement strand
ACGGTTACTCCCGAGTCGTAACCTCAAAACACCGATGCCCTATGGATGCTGCCGATAAACCGACCTCCGCCGCGGGCCGCAAAGCCCTCGACGATCCGCGCATACACCGCTATTACGTTCGCCTGACAAGCGAGCAGAACGAGCGTTTCCTGCGCATGTACGAACACTCCGGAATGAAAAATAAAGCCGATTTCATCTGCCACCGCATCTTCGGATGACCTTTTACGGTCGTCGTTCGAGACAAGAACACCTACGATTTCTATGTCCGGCTGACGGGATTTTACGCCCAGTTCCGGGCTGTCGGGGTGAACTACAACCAGTGCGTCAAAGCCATACACACGACCTTCGGCGATAAGAAAGCGTTGGCCTATCTCTACCGTCTGACGCTCGAAACGCAACGGCTGGAACAACTCGTGAAGGCGGTCGTCGAACTTACGAAGGAGCTGCTGCAATGGTGCCGAAAGTAAACTCCGGGGCCAACGTCTACGGCGTACTTCAGTATAACCGCATTAAGGTCGAAGCCGGCGATGGCCGGATATTATACATGCAGGGAATACCCGAACGCAGCGACGGCAGATTCAGTATCGAGGAGTGTGCGGAAGCCTTCGGGTACTACACGGCGCTCAATCCCCGTGTCCGAAAACCGGTCGTGCATTTCTCGCTCAACCCCTCGCCCGAAGACCGGCTTTCGGAAGCGCAGCTCACGCGACTTGCCGCCGAGTTCATGGAACGCATGGGATACGGTCGCCAGCCCTATGTCGTCTTTCTGCACGAAGACATCGCACGGCGACACATGCACATCGTCTCGGTGAGGGTGGACGAGCAGGGCCAGAAGATCGACCACAACAACGAACTGCGGCGCGCCATGGCGGTTTGCAGAGAGTTGGAATACGAGTACGGTCTGCATGTGCCCGAAGACGGCGGCGTGCAAACAGAACCGGAAGAATTGCGCCGGGTCGATTACCGTCGGAGCGATTTGAAGCATCAGCTGCGTAACGTCGTGATGACGCTCAAGCAGCAGTACGGATTCCAGTCCCTCGCGGAGTTCAACACGCTGCTCGAACGCTATGGCGTCGCAGCCGAAGAGATCCGAGGCGACGTGCAAGGCAGACCGTATCGGGGGCTCGTTTACCACGTGCTCGATGACGACGGGCAGCGCACGGGAGCGGCGGTCAAAGCGTCCCGGCTGGGCGATTTTTTCGGATGGAAGGCGCTGGAAGAAAAATTCGACGCCTCGAAACAACGGCTTCGGCAACATCCCGAAACGCTCGACCGCACACGCCGCGAGATCGACCGTGCCCGGAGCGGAGGCCGTGACCGCGAAGCGTTCACGGCCGAACTTCGGGAGAACGGTATCGACGCTGTTTTCCGGGAGAACGACGCCGGGCGGATTTACGGCGTCACCTTCATCGACCGCACGACACATCAGGTGTTCAACGGCTCTCGGCTCGGAAAGGAGTATGCGGCCAACGCTTTCGAGGCGTGGTTCAACGGTCGGGAGCAAGAGTCGTCCACACCCATACAGGAAGAGTTACGGCCGTTGCCGCCCCTCGAACCGCCCCTGCCGGGACTATCTTCGGTCGAAGAGTTCGAGGAGTACATTGAGACCCATTACGTTTCGATACCCGACGTAATAGGCGAACTCATGGAATATACGCCCGAAAAGGAGTGGGAAACAGCTCCCGAATACCGGCTCTTCCCCCGCAGGAAGAAGCGGCGGCGGAAAATCCGGAAAAGAATTTAACAATCTCAATACGTTACGATCATGCAAGAAGAAGACGATCTGCGCGGCTTGGCCAAAGTCGCGGATTTCATGCGGGCGATCAGTTTTCTGTTTCTCGCCATTCACATCTACTGGTTCTGTTACGAGTGGTTTACGCAGGCGGGATGAACGCTCCCTGTCGTAGATCGCATCCTGCAAAATTTCCAGCGGACGGCTGCCTTGTTCTCATCGCCGCTCTGCACCAAGCTTTTCTGCACGGTATTTCTCGCATTGTCGTGCATGGGAAACCGTGGCGTGAAGGACGAGAAAATATCGTGGAAGCATATCGCCGCGGCAGGCGGCATCGGCATACTGCTATTCTATGGCAACGGCTGGCTGCTCGGGATGAATGTCGTGACGACCCTGCGGGCGGCGCTTTATACGGCGACGCTGCTGGTGGGATTCCTCGGCATGCTGGCGGCCGGACTATGGAGCAGCCGTCTGCTGAAAAACCGTATGACGGATGATCCGTTCAATGCCGAAAACGAGAGTTTCATGCAGGAGACACGCCTGCTGAAAAACGACGATTCGTTCAACTTCCCGACCGAGTTCGTCTTCCGGAGACGCAGGCACAGCGGATGGATCAACGTCGTGAATCCCTTCCGGGCGAGTATCGTTTTAGGAACGCCCGGCTCGGGAAAATCCTATGCCCTCATCAACAATTACATCAAGCAGGCCATCGAAAAGGGATATGCGCTCTACGTCTACGACTTCAAGTTCGACGACCTGTCGGTTATCGCCTATAACCATTTGCGCAAGAACCTCGGGGCTTACGGAGCGACGCCGCCGAAATTCTATGTCATAAATTTCGACGACCCGCGCCGTTCTCACCGATGCAATCCGCTCGCGCCGAATCTCATGTCCGACATCACCGACGCATACGAGGCCAGCTATGTCATCATGCTCAATCTCAACCGTTCGTGGATACAGAAGCAGGGAGATTTCTTCGTCGAATCGCCGATCGTGCTGCTCGCGGCGATCATCTGGTTCCTGAAGATTTACGACGGCGGAAAATACTGTACCTTTCCCCATGCCATCGAGCTGCTGAACAAACCCTACGAAGAGTTATTCACCGTATTGATGGCTCACGAGGAGTTGGAGAACTATCTTTCGCCCTTCGTGGATGCATGGAAAGGCGGAGCCGCAGAGCAGTTGATGGGGCAGATCGCCTCGGCGAAGATTCCCCTCTCGCGCATGATCTCCCCGCAGCTCTACTGGGTCATGTCGGGAGACGATTTTACACTCGACATCAACAACCCCGAGGAACCGAAGATTCTTTGCGTGGGAAATAATCCCGACAGGCAGAACATATACGGCGCGGCACTCGGATTGTATAATTCGCGCATCGTCAAACTGATAAACCGCAAGAAGCAGCTCAAAAGCTGCGTGGTGATCGACGAGCTGCCGACGATCTATTTCCGGGGGCTGGACAACCTGATCGCAACGGCGCGTTCCAACAAGGTCGCCGTGTGTCTGGGTTTTCAGGATTTCAGCCAGCTAAAGCGCGACTACGGAGACAAGGAAGCCGCCGTGATTCAGAATACCGTAGGCAATATCTTCAGCGGACAAGTCGTAGGAGAAACGGCCCGGACACTCTCCGAACGATTCGGAAAGATCGTGCAGAAACGACTGTCCGTGAGCATCAACCGCAGCGATACCTCGACGTCGATAAACACCCAGCTCGACAGTCTTATTCCTGCGTCGAAAATCTCGACGCTCTCGCAGGGCGTGTTCGTCGGAGCCGTGAGCGACAACTTCGGAGAGGAGATCGAGCAGAAAATTTTCCATGCCCGGATCGTCATAGACAACGAAGCTGTGAAAAAAGAAATGGCGGAGTATAAACCGATCCCCGAAATATCGTCATTCCTCGACACCGCCGGACGGGACATCATGCAGGAGAAGATCAAGGAGAATTACCGCCGCATCAAGCAGGATGCGCTCGACATCATCGAAGCTGAAATGAAGAGGATAGAGAAGGACGAAAAATTGGCGGAAAAGTTATTAGAGAAATCCGAATAGATAGTGGTTTGGTAAAATCTCCATTTCGCATAGCGATTTTTTTTGAAAAAATCGCTATGCTCTATTTTACAAATTTAGATACGCTCATACTTATACAACCCTGTACAAGATCTATTTCCGCCCACAGCATATTTGCAAATTTATTTTTTAATCGTAAATTTGCAAAAAAAGGATTGAGTATGATTGAACGAACACTGCATAAAAAGCTCTCAGAACTTACGCAAAAATATCCAATAGTGACCTTGACCGGCCCCAGGCAGTCGGGTAAATCGACTTTGCTGCGTCATGCTTTTCCCAATTATAAATATGTTTCGCTTGAAGACCCCGATATGCGTTTGTTCGCAACGGATGATCCGAGAGGTTTTCTTAAGACTTATCCGGACAAAACGATTATCGACGAAGCCCAACGGGTTCCGGCTCTGTTCTCCTATATCCAGACGCATACGGATAAAGAGGGACGCGAGGGGATATATTTGCTGGCCGGTTCGCACAATTTCCTGTTGATGGAAAATATCAACCAATCGTTGGCCGGAAGAACCTCCATACTGAAACTTCTGCCGTTTTCTCATGCGGAGATGAAAGAGAGCGAAATACTTCCACGGACAGTCGATGACGAGATTTTCAACGGAGGTTATCCTCGTCTTTATGATAAGGATATAGCACCGTCGGATTACTACCCGTTTTATATCCAAACCTATGTAGAACGGGATGTGCGTCTGATGAAGAACATCGGCGATCTGAGCAAGTTCATTCGCTTCATTAAACTGTGTGCAGGGCGTATCGGACAGCTGCTCAACCTTTCGTCGCTGGCCAATGAGTGCGGCGTTGCCGTTTCGACTATCTCGACTTGGATTTCCGTATTGGAGGCAAGCTACATTTGTTACCTGTTGAAACCCGATCATAACAATTACGCCAAACGATTGGTCAAGACCCCGAAGCTCTACTTCTACGATACGGGCTTGGCGTGCTCGTTGCTGGACATACGGACAGCCGAGCAGGTATCGACACACTTTTTACGAGGCGGTTTGTTCGAGAATCTTGTAATTAACGAGTTCGTGAAACAAGCCTATAACAAGGGGGAAGAACCCAATCTAACATTCTGGCGCGACAGCACCGGCAACGAAGTTGATTTGCTGCAATATATCGACGGCAAGCCGTACGCTTACGAAATCAAATCGGGAGCGACCTATTCTCCGGATTTCTTCAAGGGCATCGCCAAATGGGCTAAGCTATCGGGAGCAAACCCAGAACAATGCTTTGCGATCTATAATGGAGAGAAGAATATGAAAACTTCGGCCGGAGAAATCATAAAGTGGTAAAATATAAATAGATGCGTTATGCCGTTAAGAATTGATGTTCCTGAAAAATTCTTGAACCTCTTCCATAAAATCTTTGAAAACGAACCAATCGAGAATGGGAATAAATTGAACTTGTTCTCATTGAAAATATCGAATAATGCGTTTTCATATGCTACTTTGGTAGAGGAGCTTGGAGATATTCTAACGGCATATGCTCTTTCCCGAAGCGCATATGATGAATTGTGCAGCCAAAAGAAATACACTACTCTTGTATCCAAAGCGAAAGAACGTTTAAGAAAGGCAGAGAGCAATGATGGAGAATTGGGTGAGATTTTGTTATATACCATGTTAGAGGCTCACTTGAAAGCACCTAAACTGTTAACAAAACTTGAATTGAAGACCGATCCAAACCATTATGTAAATGGGGCGGACGGTGTTCATCTATTAAAAATAGATGACAATACATTCCAATTCATATTCGGTGAATCCAAACTATATTCCGACTTAAAAAAAGGCGTAAAGAAGGCTTTTGAATCTTTGAAAAATCTTTTGAAAGAGGATTTGAATAAGTTGCGCTATGAAATTCAACTCGTCAATTCAAATTTCTTAAAAGAGGCGCATGATGAACATTCTGTAGACCTGCTGAAAAAATTGCTGATCCCAAGAGAAAATGATGAGGATCTAAATATCGACCACTCATTTGGGATATTTCTGGGATTCGATGTCGAGATTACGGATGATGAACGGAAGTTAAATAATGCAGATTTCAGAGAAACTATCTATGAGAAAGTTGAGAACGCAGTGCGGGCCATTCTTCCGACGATAAATGATCATATTAAACAAGACGATTTCAGAGGATATAGTTTCTACATATACATCGTTCCATTCTCCGAGCTTAAGAAACAGAGAAAAAAGATGATTGCTGAATTAAAAAAATAGATGGAAGATGACAGTTGCAAATCAGATAGCCCAAACGATTATTTCGGATTCATATTTTCTAAAATTATACAGAGTGTGCGTTGAACGTTCTGTTTTGCGCACATTGAATATTGACACCGAAGAAAAATATACCGAAAAAGAAATTCGCGACTTATTGCGATTTGCAGACTTATTATCGACCTCTTCTATCTCGGATGCGCGTAATTACGCATATAAAATCATTACCTATCTAAATCCTTACTACAAGGATAATGTGTACTATCACACCGTTGCAAAAGCTGTTTATAGTAACTTGGGCAATTTCCCCGCTATATCTTATTTAGAAGCCGACAATAATAACACCTCTAATTTGCCGTTCGATCGCTCGGTTCAGAATGAAGCAAAAAAACTTATACAGGAAGTTCCCGATGGCGTAGGGCACGTTTTTACGGATATTCAATACGATTTGTTTTCGAAATTGATTTCATCACGCGAATTCAGTTTTTCCGGGCCGACTTCTATGGGAAAGTCTTTTGTCATCAAAGCGTTCCTGCGATGTGCAATTCAAAATACACCGCAGGAAAACTTTATCATATTGGTTCCAAGTCGTGCATTGATAAATCAATACGCCATTGAACTGAAATCTGAAATGGGAGCATTGTTGGAAACCAATAATTATAAAATAGTCACCAACTCAAATATCGCGGAGCTGCCAATAAATGAACAATGCAATTATGTTCTGATTCTTACGCCCGAGCGTTTGATCAGTTACATATCGCAGGAAAAGAATCCTTCGATAGGTTTCCTTTTCGTGGATGAAGCGCACAAATTAGCACAAACGGAAGACGCCCGCAGTATAACTACCTATACGTCTATTGAAAAAACGCTGAAAAAATATCCGGATATAAAACTTTATTTTGCCTCGCCCAATGTCTCCAATCCTGAGATCTTATTATCCATGTTTCGAAATGGAAAGGCAGAAAATACTTTTAAGACGCAAGAAACTCCAGTTGCACAAAACTTATATTTCATAGATTTATTAGAGAAGGAATTATCCTATTGTTTGAATGATGAATTCATACCGATAAATCATCCGGTATTGGCAGATATTTCGTCCATCAATGATGTATTGCTTCGCTTCGGACAACGTAGCAATTTGATATATTGTAATGCGAAATCAAAAGCAATTAGTTATGCGAAAGAACTTGCGGCGACCATAGAATGCTCCGACAATAAAGCGTTGAAGCGAGCGGCGTCTATTATCAGAGCTTATATACACCCCGATTACTACCTTGCAGACTTGGTTCAAAAAGAAATCGCATACCATTTCGGAAATATGCCGCAATTGATCCGTAATTTGATAGAAGATTTATATCGAGACGGTCATCTGAAATATATTTTCTGCACTTCAACTTTGCTGGAAGGTGTAAATATGCCCACGCAAAATCTATTTATTTTAGATGATAAAAAAGCGAAGAAGATTTTAAGACCTATTGACTTTTGGAACTTGGCAGGTAGAGCAGGACGTCTTGCGAAAGAGCTTCAAGGAAATGTGTTTTGTGTTAAACATGGAGATGTAAGTTGGGATAAGCCATCATTTTTCAAGGAAAAAGATATACAACTCGTACCAACAATATACGAAAGAATCGACCATAATCTGAAAAAGATTGAGAAGATTATTCAAGAACAAGAGATTTCTGGAACAGATATAGAACAGAACATATTGAGATATATAGCCAATATCATTTGTATAGATACACTTGAACCTAAGAATGGGTATAAAAGCCCTATAATAACAGCTTTAATAGAACGAAACAAAACGAAGATTATTGAATTGGCCAAATCTAAATCGGCTCAAAATGAAACGCCATATTTGATATTGTCTGCGAATGAATCAATAGAACTGAAGACCCAAAATAGCGCATATAAACAGTTGAAATATTTACATGCTCAAAAGCGTAATATATTATTGCCGGCACAAATCAACTATCCCAATATTTTAGAAACATTAACAAAACTATATAAACTATATAGTTGGAATGACAAATATCTCGGGAAAGAAAATTCGCTGAAATATTTTGCCATGTTAATGAATAAATGGATCAACAATAGTAGTTTGAACCAAATTATCTCGGAATCTATTGACTATTTCCATGACCACAATCGGAAACTTCGAATAAATAATGGTGATTTGGTTGATTTTGATAAAAATGACAAAACACATATAAATGCTTTAATTGGGAATATTATAGATGAAATAGAGATTGTTCTTCGATTTCAGCTTGAAAAATATTTCAATCATTATCATATGATGGTTAAAAATATTTTGGGAGAAGATAATGCCGGAGAAAATTGGGCGATGCTTTTAGAGTATGGAACTCAAAACAGAGAAATAATCGCTTTGCAAAATATGGGATTGTCGAGATATTCTGCACAAAAAATTTTCAAGGAGTGCAGAGGTGCATTTATTTCAGAAAATGGACAACTTAAAAAAGTAGATAAACACAAAGTATTATCCAAGCTCCAAAAGGATTCAATAGAATATATCGAAGCACAAAAGTTGTTGTGACTAATATTGATGAAAAATTTATCAAGGAGTAAATTTCAAGAGATTAGCATCCCTATTCGATAAAGATATTTTTACATTAAAGTATGCCATTTTCTGCCAACCCGCGCCTCTTCCCGCCAGAAGGGGCGCCTTTGGTGTTATGAACTGAAAAAGGCTTTATCTTGGCGGAGGATTTTCACCATTCATTCAATTTATTCATTTAATTATCTGCATTATGGCAAGAGAACAGGAAAAGCTATCGAAGGACGTGCTGGCCGTCCTCGACAAAAAGACGAACGATCTGCGTCTGGTCAGCGAAATGAACGAGCAAACGGGAGAGTTCAACACCGTGAGCACGGCTCCGGGCGATCGGCGCAGAGCCCTTTCGTTCGACAGCCGAACGGTTTTAGGAACCTTTTTCGAAAACCTTCGCAACCAATACGGACGCCCGTCCGACCTGGGCTGAAGTTTCTTCCGGATCGGAATCGAAAAACTCGACCGTATCCTCGACTCCATCATCCAAGTCCGTGAAGGCAAAGATCAGGACGGCTCCCTGGCCAAAGAGGTCTCCGACTACGAACTCAACAACGAGGGGCGTATCGCCAAGTTCGCCGACCGCTATAAGTTCGAGGAACGGGAACTTCCGTGGGATCAGATTCAGGCGTTGGGCCTGAACAAAGAAATCCTGCTGGAGAATCAAAGCATGGGTGACATCCTCAAGGGACGTATCCCCAACAAACTGGTACCGCTAAAACACAAGGTGGACGGCCGCTGGGTCGATTTGGGCCTCGGCACGATTTCGCCGATCCGCGACGATGCGGGCAATGTCCAACTCCGTATCTTCACACGTCTGGACGAGCCGCAGTACAAAATATCGCCGTATAAGGAGCTCTTCACGGACAAGGAAATCGAGCGCCTCGAAACCGACGGACATCTGGGTTCCACCAAGAAAATGAAAGATTTTACCTCGGGCCGCGAGTGCGAGTGTTATGTCAGCGTCCATGAGGCGACGAACCGCCTGACGACGCTTCCGGTCGATGCGCTGACGCTCCCCACCCGAATTTACGGCAAAGAGATCGGCGACGACATCGAGGCGCTGCGCTCCGGCAAGGAGATCCTCGTCGAAGACATCCACCTCAAGGACGGCCGGGTCATCTCGGGCCATGCCCGCGTGGACGCCAACCGCGGAGACGTGGTGTTCCGCAACGACAATAATCCGCATCTGCGCATCCACGATACGGTTTTCGGAGTCAAGGTAAGTACAGACATCCAGGCGAAGCTGGCCAACCACGAGGTCGTCTTCATCCCCGGCATGAAAGTCGGCGGCAAGACGATCAGCACCGACCTTCGTTACAGCGACACGGGCCGGCCCCTGTTCGGCAACAACGCCCGCAATTACCGTTCGCGTCTGGGCGAGGAGAACCCGCGTCCGCGCCAGCGCGTCCGCCGGCGTCTTCCGTCGCTTCCCGGCGCACAACCCAAAGGCATGAAAATCGGTTAGCCATTATGAAACGACACGTAGAAGAGAAAGAGTTGCCGTACTTCGCGGCAACTCTTACCGCTTATTTGCGCGAAAGCCATCCCGAACTGCTTCCCGACAAACACTTCATCGCCGAGCGGAGCGACCATGCGGCGCAGACCTATGAACGTGCCGTTCGCAACGGCAACAGCGTCTACGAGGCTCTGGAACTCTCGAACGCCGTTCTGTACCAAGACCTGCGTTTTTCGAAATACGATGCGATCTTCGAGGTCGTATCGGAATGGTTCCCGGAGGTCGCAGCCCGGCAGCGCACTGCTTTCTGCCTGAAACTGCTTCCCGTCTGCGAAGAGGCATTCGAGATGTACGACCTGACCGACGACTTCGAGAGCAGCCCGTCCTATAAAAATCTTCTATTGGAACTTACCGGACTCATCCAAACTCACATCGAACTGCATGGCATACAATAAAAGGAAACATCTGGAGGCGAACATCGCCGCCCTGCGTATCGCTTTCGCTCCATCGACGGTACTTACCCCGCAGCAGCGAGATGCCCTGGCTGCGTACAGCGGCTTCGGAGCGTTGAAATGCGTCTTGCAGCCGGCCGCTGCGGACGACGACCTCGCGCAGTGAAAGACCGACCGGGAACTCTTCCCACAGGTGAGGGAACTGCACGAACTGCTGCGCCATTATGCCGGCAGCGAACAGCGGTATAAAGACTTCGTGCAGAGCATGCGCAATTCTACGCTGACGGCATTCTACACACCGCCGGCCATCGTGCGTGCACTCGCCGAGGCGCTCCGGGATGCAGGTGTCGTTCCCTGCAGGCTGCTCGACCCCAGCGCCGGGGCCGGGATTTGCCCGTCGTCGTTCCGGGAGACCGCCGACGGCGAAGTCGAAATCCTCTCTTTCGAGAAAGACCTGCTGACCGGACAAGTGCTCTCCGTACTGGCCCGGGAACGAGAACAGGTCGTCATCGACGGTTTCCAAACCATCGAATCGGCCTATGACAGTTATTTCGACGTGGTGACGTCCAATATTCCTTTCGGTGATACCCGGATTTTCGACGCTGCCTTTCGGAAGAGCGACGACCCGGTTCGACGACAAGCGCTCAAGGCTGTTCACAACTATTTCTTCATCAAGAGTCTGGATACGCTCCGCGAGGGCGGCATTCTGGCGTTCGTCACCTCGGCGGGCGTCATGGACGCTCCCGGCAACGAACCCGTCCGCCGCTATCTGATGGAGCATGCGCGGCTGGTTTCGGCCGTGCGGCTGCCGAACAACCTCTTTACGGAGTATGCCGGTACGGAAGTGGCCAGTGATCTTGTCGTCCTACAGAAACAGAGCGAAAAGCGGAAACTTACCCCCGACGAGCAACGCTTCGTCAATTCGTCCGAGATCGGCAACGGAATTTACCTGAACGACTACCACCGGGATTTCAAGCACGCGATCCATACGACGTTTTCGCATGAAAAAGGTCTCTATGGACAATCCGCTCTCGTACTGCACTACGACGGAGGCCCGGAACGGATCGCAGAGCGGCTGCGCGGAATCCTCGCAAATGCTTTCGCAGCCCGCCTCGACACCGAACGATATACGCAATATCTTCGTCCGCTCCATATTCCGCAGGCGCAAACCGTGCCGCCGATCGCCCGGAGGCAAAATCGGGTCGCGGCTCCGCAGCCCATGCTGACACCGGAGCAGGCATCCGTTGCACCGACTCCGGAAGTACCGGCTCCGGCCGCATCGCTTTTCGGCAGCGCTGCCGCCGTTCCGATCGCCCGCCGTCCGCCGGGACAGCGGCGGGCCGGGCGCAGAACGGATACGACCAGCATATCCGATCTCTTCACGCAGGGGAATCTGTTCGCACAACCGGCGGAGGCAGCGGATGCCCCGGCGGCAGTCGCTACGCCGGCTTCGGAGAATAAAGATCCGCGGCCCTTTACCGGCACGATGCTTCCGCATTACAAAGAGCGGTCGTTGGTTCTGTTCGAAGGGCAAGTCGGGCGTCTGGGCGGCCTGACACGACAGGGCTGTACGTTCCATCCCGAAGAGCTGGGAACCTTGTCCCGATACCGGGCCGAACGCTATATCCCGCTGCGGGATACCTACCAGCTGCTCTACCGGCTCGAAATGCAGAACGAGATCGAATACAAGGGTCTGCGGCGCAAACTCAACGAATGTTACGAGAACTTCACGGCTCTGTTGGGCGATCTGAACAAGAAGGAGAATGCCGCCGTCATCCTGAACGATCCCGGCGGGCGGGAGGTGCTGGGACTCGAACGCTTCGTCGAAGGCCGAAAACAGCTCTCCGACATCCTCCGACGCCCCGTATCGTTCGATCCTTACGAGCTCAAACACGTCGATACGGCGGCCGAAGCGCTGACCGCCTCGCTCAACAAGTTCGGACGGGTGGAGTTTCCCTATATGGAGTCGCTCGCATCGCGTTCCCGGCAAGAGCTGATCGACGAGCTGGGTGATCGCATTTTCTACAATCCGATGGTCAAGGGGTATGAAATCCGCGAACGGCTCGCGGCAGGGAATGTCGTCGCCAAAGCCGAATGAATCGAAAATTACCTCAAGGAGAATCCCGACGACGATGCCAGCTGCCGCTCGCTCGCGCTGCTTCGTGAGGCCGCACCCAAACGCATCGAGTTCGAGGAGCTGGATTTCAACCTCGGCGAGCGATGGATACCGACCGATATTTACGAAGGCTTCTGCGAGCATTTCTTTCAGGTGCCCGTATCGGTAAGCTATTCGGCGAAGATGGATGCCTTCGGCATCGAGAACCACGGGTACAGCCCTCTGATCTCCCAGAAATACGTCGTCAAAGGAGACTTCGAGGTCTACGACGGTATGGATCTGCTGCATCATGCCATGCTCAACACGCTGCCCAACATCAACAAGGACGGCGGCAAGGACGAACACGGCAAGACCATCCGGATTCCCGACTTCGAGGCCCGGCAGAAGGCCGACACGCTCATCACCGAAATCCGGCAGGCGTTCGTCGAATGGCTGCATGCGCAGCCCGACGATTTCAAGGAGCGGCTGACCGATCTCTACAACCGCAAATTCAACTGTTATGTCCGTCCACGCTACGACGGCAGCCACCAGCAGTTTCCGGGGCTCGACCTGCGGGGGCTGGGCATCGACGACCTGTATCCCAGCCAGAAGGATGCGATCTGGATGATCAAGCAGAACGGCGGCGGCATCTGCGACCACGAGGTCGGTACGGGCAAGACGCTCATCATGTGCGTCGCAGCGTATGAGATGCACCGTCTGGGACTGGCCCGCAAGCCGATGATCATCGGTATCAAAGCCAACATCCACGAGATCGCCCGAACCTTCCGCACGGCCTATCCCAATGCCCGTCTGCTCTATCCAGGCAAGGAGGACTTCACGCCGGAGAACCGCCTGCGGATCTTCAGCGACATCAAGAACAACAACTGGGACTGCATCATCCTTACGCACGAACAGTTCGGCAAGATACCCCAGTCGGCCGAGGTGCAGCAGCAGATTCTTCGGCAGGAGATGGACGACATAGATGAAAATCTGGCGTCCTACGAAAAGCAGGGCGGACATGTGGACGGCTGGATTCTGCGCGGTCTGGAGAAGCGCAAAGAGAATCTGGATGCCAAGCTCCACGAGTTGCAGGAGACAATCGACGCGCAAAAGGACGATACGGTAGATTTTCAGCAGATGGGAATAGACCATCTGTTCGTCGATGAATCGCACAACTTCAAGAATCTGATGTTCAACACCCGCCACAGCCGCGTGTCGGGACTGGGAAATACCGACGGCAGTAAGAAGGCCACGAACCTGCTGTACGCCATCCGCACCATTCAGCAACGCACGGGGCGCGATCTCGGCGCGACGTTCCTTTCGGGAACGACCATCGCCAATTCCCTGACGGAACTGTATCTGCTGTTCAAGTATCTGCGTCCCAAAGAGCTGGAGCGACAGGACATTCCCTGCTTCGATGCGTGGGCCGCGGTATTCGCGCAGAAAACATCGGAGTTCGAGTTTTCGGTGACCAACGAAGTGATCTCCAAAGAGCGTTTCCGCTATTTCATCAAGGTTCCGGAGCTGGCCATGTTCTACAACGAGATTACCGACTACCGCACGGCCGCAGACGTGGGAATCGACCGTCCCGAGCTGGACGAGGAGTTATGCCAGATACCTATGACCGACGATCAACAGGCGTTTTTGGACAAGCTGGTACTCTTCGCCAAGACGGGAGATCCCGAACATATCGGACGCACCGACCTGAGCGACGGGGAGGTCAAAGCCCTGATGCTGCTGGTGACGATGTACTCCAACAAGCTCTCGCTCGACATGCGGCTGATAAGTCCCGCGTATGCGGATTCGCCGGGCAACAAGGCCAGCCGCAGTGCCGCCAACATCGCAGAATACTATCGGCGATACGAAGATCAGAAAGGCACGCAGATGGTCTTTTGCGATCTCTCGACCTATAAGCCCGGCATCTGGAACGTCTATTCGGAGATCAAACGCAAACTGGTCGAAGACCACGGTATTCCGGCGCAGGAGATCCGCTTCGTACAGGAAGCCGCGAGCGACAAGGTGCGGCAGGCGATGTTCGACGCCATGAACGAAGGGAAAATCCGGGTGCTCTTCGGCTCGACGCAGAAACTCGGAACGGGAGTCAATGCCCAGAAACGAATCGTCTGCATGCACCACCTCGACATTCCGTGGCGGCCGATGGATCTGGAACAGCGCAATGGCCGCGGCGCACGGAAAGGCAACATAGTCGCCAAGGAGTATGCCGGCAATAAAGTCAAAGCCTATGTCTATGCCGTTCTACGCACGCTCGATGCCTACAAATTGAATCTGTTGCACAACAAACAGCAGTTCATCGACCAGCTCAAGCGCAACCGGTTAGGTGCGCGGCGGCTGGACGAGGGGGCCATCAGCGAGGATTCGGGGATGAACTTCGCGGAGTGGATGGCAGTGGTATCGGGAAATACCGACTTGCTGCAAAAAGCCAAGCTCGAAGGCAGGATCGCGGCGCTGGAGAGCGAGCAGACGATCTTCATGCGCACCCGGCACGAGGCGCAGAGCCAACTGCATCGTTACACGGCGGAGATCGGGCGACGGGATACGATGCTCGAACGTCTGAAACACGACTGGGACTATATCAACGAGGTGGCGCCGCCGGACGCCAAAGGCAAGCGGGCCAATCCCCTGCGGATCGACGGCGTGGAATCCGCGGATATTGTCGCCCATGGCAAACGCCTCGTGGAGATCGACCGCGCAGTAAATACCGGCGACGATTACCAGAAAATCGGCACGCTGTTCGATTTCCGCATTCTCGTCCGCACCGAGCGAATGCAGAAAGACGGGCTGGCGCTCACGGTCAATAAGTTCATGGTCGAAGGGTTGGACGGCATCAAGTACACGTTCAACAACGGGCATTTGGCTGCGGAACCGAAAACCGCGGCGACGAACTTCATCCGGGCGCTCGACACGATACCGTCACTGATGGCGACCTACGAGAAAGAGAAAAAGCAATTCACCCGCGACATTCCGACCTTCGAGCAACAGATCGCAGCCGTATGGCCCAAAGAGGAGGAGTTGAAGCGGCTCAAGGCCGAGGCAGAGTCGCTGACTCGGAAGATTCAGCTCGACATCGCACAGAAGCAGCAGGAGATGCAGGCGAAAACAGCTGATAACCGCAATGAGTCGAAGATCGAAAACGCGGAGGTGGTGGACGAGGTCGTCAGACCGTCGAAGGCAGAGCCGCTTTCTGCGGCATCCGGGAACCAAGAAGAACCTCCGAAAGAACGGGAGCACGTCGTGCCTCCGCCCGAATCGGACTTTATTCGCAATCATATTCTTCTCGTGCGGTCCGCGACGAACATGAAGGCCAAAGGGCCGAAGTTATAAAAAAGCGAGGCTGTCTAAAATTTGTTAGGCAGCCTCGTTGAATTTGAGTGGTTATTCCCGATCAATCGTAATCGCCGTATCCGGCACCGCTTGTTCCATCGTCTGATAGAAAATACGCTTACTCTCCTGCATGTCTTTCAGATTGATGAAATCCAGTACATTATAATATTGCTTGCCATCCTGATCCTCGACGGGACAGAGTTTTCCGCGACGTTTGTATTTCTCGACGAAATCCGGATCGAGTCGGATGAGCTGGCAGACTTCCTCCTGCGTCATCGAAAGAGAAATACGGCGCTCCCGGCAGACATGCTGCAATACGAGGAGCATGTTCGAGGCTTTCATGTGGCTGCGAACGAGCAGAGCGAATTTGCTTCGCTCGATAAGAATCATCTTTTTCATGACTTCTTTACTTTATTGGTTGATGTGGTGTTGGGTTCATTCCGGAGGGCTTCGAGAACGCGCGATCTGCTGTAATAGATTTTGCCGCCGTGCTTGACATAAGGGATCGTGCCGTCGCTTCGACGACGGGAGAGGGTACGGTCGGACATCCGGGTAAGCATGCGGACTGCCGGAGTGTCGATCAGGTCATCGGGTAAAGGTCGAGAATTGTTTTGGATGAGTAGTTCGAGACGATTGAATCGTCGCAATACCAGACGTAACAAACGCAGAGTCGGATTACCTTTCAATGGCTTCATTACAATGATCGTTGGTTAGACGATGCAATGATAGGAAACATTCCGATAGTAATAATTTAGTTAAAACAGGCAACTAAATAATCAACCCGCTCGTAGCACAAAAAAGCATATCCGAGTTGGATATGCTTAAATAGTACTTAATGCTTTTATATTCGTTAATTTGCTTATGTAGAATATTTTAACTATCTTTGTCGTGAGTTCTTGGATATATTGTATAAGGGTGCAACAAAATGTAAGACTTCCGTCACCAATTCGTAACCCTTGCTCTTTTCAATAAAAATACCGTTCTGATTTACAGAACGGTATCTCGAAAACAGTCAGCCGCAATAGAAGGGGCGGTTTTATTTTTGTTCCGTTCATGTTACGTTTTTATTTCACTTTTTAAGGCAGAAATTTTGCAGTTCCGCAAAATTGTATTAACTTAGTGATGCAGAACTTCAACTTAAAATTCAACGGATATGATTATCACATTTAACGAGTTGCGCCGCATCAAGGACAGGCTGCCCAGCGGCAGCTCGCAACGCATTGCAGATGAACTGGGACTCGACGTAGAAACCGTCCGCAATTATTTCGGGGGCAAGCACGAGGCTAAGGAGTGCGTGGGGGTTCATTTCGAACCGGGCCCGGACGGTGGAGTCGTTACACTGGACGACACGACGATCCTCGATGTTGCAATGCGTATCCTTGGCGACCAGAACAAATAGTTGTTAAGAGTTAGTCCGGCTTTCGGGCCGGGTCGTAGGGCCTGCGTTTTCGCAGGCCTGTTTTTTTCGCTCTATCCTTTCTCCGCTTTCTCCGCCCCGTCTGCCAGTCCATCGGGTTGCCGATTCGCACCAGTTCGCACCAGTTCGCACCAGTTCGTACCGTCCGCACCGTCCGCACCGTTCGCACCGTTCGCACCGTTCGCACCGTCCGCACTGCTCCGTATCATCCGTATCATCCGTATCGTCCTTGCCGTCCGCATTGTCCGGCTTCCGCAATGTCTTTCCGCAGTATTTACCGTTGTCGCCGCTCCCCGAGGCATCCATGTTTCTGTTTTCTTTACTGTTTGCTCCTGCATACCTGTCTGCGTGGCATCACCCCGATTGCCGCTCTAAAAACACCCGGCGGCCTGCCCTGTTTCCCCCGGCAACTTCCCCTCGCGCAGTTCTTGCCTTCGCCGGCACTCCCTGTTTTTGCCGATATTTTCCCTTATTCCTTTCCGGCGGCTCTTGTTTTTCCTGTCGCCCTTGTTTTTCGGTGACCCTTCCTTTCCCCGGTTGCTTTTCCCCATCCCTGCCGGACGCCCCTGCAGGTTGCCCGTGTAGTTGCCGGGTGCCCTTGTCCGCCCTCCTGTTTTTTGCCGTCCTCCCGCTTGGCATATTCCGTTTCGCCCCGGCCTTTCTGCCAAAATAACACCTGGGCCGGAGCTGCCGGGACGGTCGTACGGGGGAATTCTGCCATTATGCTGACAATTTGGCAGGGATTGCCGTTTGGTACAACCTTTGTTCGATCTACGGGCGTGACCGGCAGCCGGAACCGCAGGGCGAAGGGGCGGGGCACAAGGCAACGTAAAAAATAACATTAAACTTATATACGATTATGGCAAAGATTATTGGTATTGACTTAGGTACTACGAACTCCTGCGTAGCAGTGATGGAGGGCAATGAGCCCGTGGTTATTCCCAACTCCGAGGGACACCGCACGACCCCGTCTGTGGTGGCTTTCACGGCGGACGGCGAGCGCAAGGTGGGTGACCCGGCTAAGCG
>OGPO01001136.1_pt1 | contig 18384 bp, 13 predicted proteins | sample 1553041 | NCBI WGS metagenome assembly OGPO01 (sample SAMEA2580281, study PRJEB22360) | human gut metagenome | biome: human gut; feature: human-associated habitat; material: faeces | place: Denmark | collected 2008/2010 | reverse complement strand
AACGCTTGGCGCCCCCTCCACGCACGGAACCCCGCCACGCCCGCCGGCAGCGCCTTCGGCGAGCGCATTGGCCACAGCCTTGGCGATCAGCGTCTTTCCATTGCCTGGAGGCCCATACAGCAGCACGCCTTTCGGCGGCTTCAAATCATAACGTTCGAACAGTTCGCGATGCAGGAACGGCATTTGCACGGCATCGCGAATACGTTCGATCTGCTCATCCAAACCGCCGATATCAGCGAACGTGACATCCGGCACTTCCTCAAGCACCAAGTCGGCATCATCCTGCGCGGGAACCAACGCAAGCGCGAATCTCATGGACGAATCGACCGTAACACGGTCGGACACATTGATCGAAGTTTTCGACAGCGCTCCCGAACGGCGGACCAACGCAACGTTTCCACCGCCATCCGCGACCAGCAATCGCCCATCATCAATGACCTGCTTCACCGTGCGCACTGCGCCCACAGCATCGGTGCCGGCTTGCGAAACCACCACCATGTTCTCGTTGAGCAGCACCGTGCGCCCAGCCTCAAGCCTGGATGCCTGCACATTCGCCGCAACCGGCACGATCATGCGACGGCTTCCGGAAATCACCTCGGCGCTGGCATGCTGTACCCCCTGTTCGTCCGTGCGAGAGGAATGCACGCGAACCATGGTGGCGAAGGTCATGGGCGGTCCCGCCAACTGGTTCAGCTGGGCCTTGGCCTTGGTGAGCTCCTGGGTGGCACGGCTCAACGCCTTGGCCAACGCATGATTCTTGGCCATCAACTGGTCGTTGGCCTCACCCAACGACGCCAACGTCTCATCACGTTGATCCATTTCATCAGCCTCGCTTTCCACCGAATGCGTTTCGAGCCGTTCCGTCATTTCGTCATGTCATGGCGCATTCGCATTCAACATGCTCAACCCTTAAGAATACCCATTGTCCTCATGATTTCCGACAATCAAAACCATGCTTGAACAAGAATCGCCGAACATTGCGCCCACTCCCACCCTTTCCCAGCCTGGACTGCTGGTGATGGATGTGGATTCCACGCTGATCGATGAGGAAGTCATCGACGAGCTGGGCGCCGCCGCTGGAATTGGCGAGCAGATCGCGTCGATTACCGCACGTGCGATGAATGGCGAACTTGATTTTCGCGAGGCGTTGCAGGCTCGTGTTGCGCTGCTTAAGGATCTGCCGACTTCGGTGTTCGATGATGTGTATCGTCGCGTGCATTTCACACAGGGGGCGCTTGATTTGATTGACGCTTTGCATGCGCATGGTTGGAAGGTCGGCGTGGTTTCCGGCGGTTTCCATGAAGTCGTGGACCGTCTTGCCGCCGACGCGCATCTTGATTTTTGGATTGCGAATCGTTTGGAAGCCGCTGATGGTTGTTTAACCGGCCATGTGCTTGGCGATATCGTTACGAAAGATGTGAAATTGCAGTCACTGCGTGATTGGGCTTCGCGCATGGGCATCAGCATGGGTCAGACTGTTGCGGTTGGCGATGGAGCCAATGATCTGCCGATGATTCATGCCGCCGGACTTGGCGTGGCGTTCTGCGCCAAGCCTGCGGTTCAGGCGGATGCTCCGCATCGTGTGAACGAACGTGATTTGACCCGGATTCTTGATTTTCTTCGTTGATTCGCATTCTTCGATGATGCGAATCCCGATAGATCCGAGTCGCGATATAGCAAAATCCGATATTGCAGGATAACGATATTGCCGTGTGAAATGATGATGTTCACACGGCAATATCGTTATGATCCGTTTATTCGACACTACTTGCAGTAGGCTCCGTCGAGATGCGCGCCACGCGCCCAATCGGCGGCACGCATGGCTTTTTTGCCTTGGGCTTTGACTTCCAGCAATTCCAAAGGATCTGAGGAAGTACCCACCCACACGTTCTTTTTTCCGGCCACGATCCGCCCTGGTTCTAGCGAAACGGGTGTGTTGGGATTGCTCATATCGGCGCCCTGCGCACGCAACACATGCAACGTGGCCGGTTCTGCTTCGGCATTGGCGTGCAGTTCGCACCATGCGCCCGGATTGGGCGTGCAGGCTCGAATCTGACGATCCACCGCGAATACAGGAATGTCGAAACGAATATGCGCGTCTTCAACCGTGATCTTCTGAGCCACCTCATATGCGCCGGCAGGCTGTTCCACAGGCGCGATCTGATCGTCGGCCATGGCCTGCAGCGAGGCGGCAAGCAAACGGGAACCATCCTCGGCAAGACGGTTCAGCAGCTCACCCGCCGTTTCATGCGCTCCGATTTCCACAGTGGACTGCGCCAGAATCGGACCGGCATCCATGGCTCGCACGATGCGGAACACCGTGGCTCCGGTCACCTTCTCGCCCGCCCAAATGGAACGCTGCACGGGAGCCGCGCCACGCCACTGCGGAAGCAGCGAGAAGTGCAGGTTGTACCATCCCATCGGCAGCGCGTCGAGCACATCCTGCTTCAGGATTTTGCCATACGCCACCACTGCCGCGGCCTGGGCACCGGTCGCAGCAAGTTCGGAAATGAACGTTTCCTCGCTCGGATCGGATTCAATCACCGGCAAACCAAGATCAAGAGCGGCCTGCTTCACGGGATTCGGTACCAGTTTGCGTCCACGCCCGGTAGGAGCATCCGGTCGGGTGAGCACTGCGACCACTTCGAAACGCTCGGTATCTTCAGCCAGCATTTTCAACGACGGCACCGCAACATCCGGAGTACCGGCAAACAGCACTTTCAGCACGAAAAGTCCTCCTTATCAAATCCTCATCACATCGTTATCATCGTGGGAATCATTCCGGCCGCATCAACAGCATGTAAGGCAGCGGAACGCAACACACTATGCCTGATGCACCGCGGGAATCTTCACACCCGCATCAATCAGCAGCGCACGCAACGCACGTGAATCCTTGAATCGAACGCCACGAATGCCCGCATTGTTCGCACCTACGATATTCATGGCCTTATCGTCCACGAACACCGCGCCGGAAGCATCAATGCCGAACTGTTGCAACGCGAACTCGTAAATATCCTTATTCGGCTTACGCAGGGAGACATATCCGGAAACCACACGATCGTCGAGGCTGCGCAGAATATCGAAATTGTCGAGCGCGATCGGGAACAGATCCTTCTGCCAGTTGCTCAATCCCCACACATGCACGCCGGCCGCTTTCAAATCGTTGATGAGCACGCGGGCGCCCGGCACCACGCCGGTCAACGAGTCGACGAAATTGTCGAGATAGTACTGCAGCATGTCGGCCCATTTGTCTCCATAACGTTCACGCATCAGGGCGACGCCGTCATCATTCGACATGCCGCAATCCAGTTCATCGTTGATGTCGTAGAAGCCGGAAATATCGTTGTCAAGGAACTGTTCAACAAGCTCGTCGCTATAGCGGGGCGTCATCACGGCCACCGGATCCCAGTAGACGAGCACGTTGCCGAAATCGAAAATCACATCGGTGATCGGCTTGCCCGCATTCACCGCAGCTTCGCCGTCAGCCATGAGCACGTCGTACTCCATATCAGGCTCTCCAGGCCAACCCTTCATATGATCCTCCATTCACTGCTGTGCGGCCTCATGCCGAACTGCCAACCTGTCTAGTTTTTCACGGCGAGGGGACGTGCGTCAGATTCGCTCCTTCGGATCAAGCTGAAAACGCAGTTCTCCCGGTTCGCGCGCGGCCACATGGCGGGCACTGGCGGAACGCAAACGCAACGCCAACTCACCTCGGCGACTTTGCGGCACACGCACCACCGCCTTGACACGATCCGCAGTGCCTTCCAATTCGCGCGAATCAATGGTCCGAGGCTGCGGAATAGGTACCGGCCCCAATACGGACGGCAGCATGCCTTCGGTGGTTTCGATGGCGGACAGGTCACCCCCACCCAACGCGCCGATACGTTCCAGCGTGACCTTCACCGCGTCACGACGTCCCCATACGCATGCGGCGGCAAACACAGGCGGCAATGCGGTTTGTTCACGTTCCCGCAATTCGGTTTGCGCCAGCAACGTTGAATTCCAAAGCATCAACGATTGAGCGAGCGTGGGATCGGTTTCGCCGATCAACAGGGCCTGACCTCCCCTGATTCGCGGCGCGCACAGCGAAACCGCGCGCATCCACGACGTCAACGTGTCTACGCCCGCGTCAATGCCGAAGGCGTACAAGCTGGTCCATGCGTCGAGAATGGCCACGGCCCGGTATTCGCATTCCGAGGGGTTCCTCCCACGTACACGGGGTTCTGCGCCGGGAGTGGCGATGACCAACTGCGGCGCAAACCCGATATCGGGAACAATGCCGCGTGGCTGGCTCGGCGTTGAAAGCACAATGGGCACGCCACGAAACAGTCGGCTCAGCTCCTGCGCAGTTCCGGCGGCACCCACACGAACCACGCGCATACGTTCGTTATGGCATGCCGGGCAAGCCCATTGCACAGTGGCGACACCGCACCAACGACAACGCACCGACCCATCCCGTAACCGTTCCAATGGACCCGTGCAGTACGAGCAGCGAGCCTGACGGTGGCATTTCGCGCAGCTCAATGCTTCACCGATGCCATCCTGCGGAATGCTCAACAGCACCGGACCGCTTTCCAACGCCTTCGACAGCACTCGCACCGCAGTGTGCGGCACACGCGCTCCGATGGTCGAATCCGCAAGTCTTGCCAATTCGTCACGGTTCAGCCAACGAATCCAAGGACTCGCTTCCTTGGTTACGGCAGGGAATGCGTGAATCGGCGTACTGAAACCGCTGACCTGGGTGGCACCGACATGCGCCGCATCGGTTTCCCACTGGCTTTGCACACTGCGCGCATTGGCCATCGCGACGAACACGCCATTATGCGCTTTTGCACGTAACCGCAACACTCCGCGGGCGTTGGCGTAAGGCATCATGCCATCGGCATCCTGATAGCACACGTCATCGAGAATGAGGAACAACGCATTGCCATCCACCGGCGCATACATCGCCGCCCGTGTGCCGATCACGCACCGCACCTGCCCTCCACTGATGGCCAGATACGCACGATACCGTTCAGCAGGCGCCATCTGCGCGTTCAGAATGGCGAAATCGCCGCCGTACGCACCATTGGATGATTGGGTTGGCGCGAAACAGCGCAAGCCGATCGACTGCAACGTTTCGGCCATGTCCTCAATCTCACGCATGGTCGGCAACACCAGTACCGCCGGTTTGCCCTGCAATAAGGCCGCGGCCACCATCCAGGCCACGCACTGCCTCCAATGATGGGATCCCGGCAATGGGTCGAGCACGAACGCTTGGAAACGTTGCCCTTCCAATGCCGTACGAAGCAGGTCGATATTACCGTATTGCCGCTGCAGCTGCTCGTACGATTCCTGCTCGATCTTGGCAAGCGATTCGATACGTCCGTTTTTTTCAATACCCGTTCGATTGCCGATACGTTGTTCCTGTTCGACGCGAGCCACGCGCGGAGGCACCGCCAAACGCAGGATATTGGCTCGCGTTCCGCCGAATGCGTCCGCGATAAGTGTGGCATCGTTGCGCATGGATTCCGACACAAGCACACGATCGATGACCACCCGTTCGATGAACCGCAATGACGATTCAGGGGTTTCGCTGGTATCGGTCCGTTTCCAAATGATGCCGTTGACCCGTTGCCCGCCGAAGCGGACACGCACCATTACTCCGGGCTGGGCGGCTTCGGAATACTTCTCCTCAACGTAATAGTCGAAGGTCTGCCCCAAATGGATGGCCTGAATATCCAGCACCACTTGGGCTATGGGATGCTCCGCAGCCGGCGTTTTAACCGCGGGCGCACGCTTGCGCCGCTTGCGCGGGGCGAGCCCGTCAAGCGCCAGCTGCTCGGCATCCTCAGTACTCATGATTCAAGGGTAACTCAGCCTTCGATGGCGGCTTTCAGCTCGTCGACCTTATTGGTGGTCTCCCAGGTAAAATCAGCATCGTTGCGTCCGAAATGACCGTAAGCAGCGGTCTTGGAATAGATCGGACGCTTCAGATCAAGCTCGTCGATAATGGCGGCCGGTCGAAGGTCGAACACCTTACGCACAGCCTGCTGGATCTGCTCGCGAGTCACACCATTTTCAGTGCCGTACGTTTCCACATTGATGGACACCGGATCGGCCACGCCGATGGCATACGCCACCTGCACCTCAACCTTGTGGGCCAGACCTGCCGCCACAATGTTCTTGGCCACCCAACGCGCCGCATAGGCAGCGGAACGATCCACCTTGCTCGGATCCTTGCCGGAGAACGCGCCACCGCCATGATGAGCCGCACCGCCATACGTGTCGACGATGATCTTGCGACCGGTCAGACCGGCATCGGCAGCCGGACCGCCCAACACAAACGAACCGGTCGGATTGACAAGCACGCGATATTCATCATGCGCCACACGATCGGCAAGCACATCATCAAGCACAGGACGAATCACATGTTCCGTCAACTGCTCCTTAAGCCACGCCTGATCGACTTGAGGATCATGCTGCGTGGACACCAACACCGTGTCAAGACGAACGGGAGCATCATGCTCATCATATTCAATGGTCACCTGGGTTTTGCCATCGGGACGCAGATGAGGCACTTCGCCATTCTTACGAACCTCAGTAAGACGGTAAGCCAAGCGATGAGCCAAATAAATCGGCAATGGCATCAGCACATCGGTCTCGTCGCACGCATAGCCGAACATCACGCCCTGATCGCCGGCGCCCTGAGCCTCATAACGCTGCTCGCGAGATGCCTTCGACTCCGCTTCGCCACTCAAACGAGCCACACCCTGGTTAATCTCAGAGCTCTGCTCGGTCAACGAAACGGTCACGCCGCATGAATCCGCATCAAGACCAACGCGAGAACTGGTATAGCCGATATTGCGCACCACAGAACGCACAATGCTCTGAATATCGGAATAGCCTTCACTCGTCACTTCGCCGAACACGAAGAACTGGCCAACCGTGGCGCATGTCTCCACGGCCACGTGGGACTGCGGATCCTGAGCAAGCATATCGTCAAGAATCGCGTCGGAAATCTGATCGCAGACCTTGTCCGGATGCCCCTCCGTCACTGACTCAGCGGAAATCAACTTCAATTCAGCCATCTGGCTGCTCCTTTCACGAACGCCCCACACGTTCGCCCTTCTGATTGCTACGAAAAAAACGCCCCGTCCTTCGCATACGCAATCAATAGCTTCACTATGGACTATTCAAAGCGCACCGCTCAGGTATCGGGGCGAATGAAAACTTGGAATCCGGTTCTTATCGCAAGAACCGTTACATCAGTTGCCTTCGGTCAGATCGTCTTCGCCGAGGGTCTCTTCAAGCAGACCATCATTGATCTCACGGAAAGCGATGGATAGCGGCTTTTCCTGATTCTGATACTCCACCAGCGGACCGACGTTCTGCAGCAGGCCCTCGTTGAGCTGGGTGAAATAGGAATTGATCTGGCGAGCACGCTTGGCTGCGAAAATAGCAAGAGCGTACTTGGAGTCCGCATGCTCCATCAAGTCATCGATCGGCGGTTCCGCAAGACCGGTCGGGGTTGGCTGAGTGCCGAATGCCATATTGATTATCTCCCAATCATCAGATAAGCCAAAAGCTTCTTTTCCAAAGTCTTAAGTATAGGGCCGCCACTGGACCTGATTCAAGCCCTTTCTCTCATGTTTTCGGCAAGCGCAAGCATCTTCGGCAATGCTCGCGAATATAACGCTTCTGGGAATTCCACATAGTGACTCTTGACAAAACCGTGTCCCGCTTAACCACCACAATAGAGAACATGGAAATGCGATCTGCAAAACTGATGAATGGACGAGTATTCGCGGGCGCACGCGCCCTCTACCGTGCCGCTGGCGTGGACGGTAAGGATTTCGGCAAGCCGATCATCGCCATTGCCAATTCCTTCGATGAGTTCCTGCCCGGCCACGTGCACCTGAACAAGGTTGGTCGACTGATCTCCGAGGCCATCAAGGAAGCTGGCGGCATTCCGCGTGAGTTCAACACGATGGCCGTTGACGACGGCATCGCCATGGGACACACCGGCATGCTGTACTCCCTGCCGAGCCGTGACATCATCGCCGACACCGTGGAATATCAGGTGAACGCGCACTGTGCCGACGCCCTGATCTGCATCCCGAACTGTGACAAGGTCGTGCCGGGCATGCTGATGGCCGCTCTGCGTCTGAACATCCCGACCGTCTTCGTCTCCGGCGGTCCGATGGAGGCCGGCACCACGGTACTTCCCGACGGAACCGTGAAGAAGAACACCGATCTGATCGACGTGATGTATGCCTCCGCCGACGACAATCTGAACGAAGAGGATCTGCTCGCCTATGAGAAGACCGTCTGCCCGACCTGTGGTTCCTGCGCCGGCATGTTCACCGCGAATTCGATGAACTGCTTGACCGAGGCCATCGGCCTGGCCCTGCCAGGCAATGGCACCATTCTGGCTTCGCACTCCTACCGCAAGGATTTGTTCAAGCGCGCCGCCGAGCAGATCGTCAAGATCGCCAAGCAGTATTACGACGATGATGACGAGACTGTGCTCCCGCGTTCCATCGCCACCAAGGAAGCGTTCGAGAACGCCATGACCATGGATGTGGCCATGGGTGGCTCCACCAATACAGTGCTGCATATCCTCGCCATGGCGCAGTCCGCCGACGTGGACTTCACGCTTGACGACATCGAGCGCATCTCCCACACCGTGCCCTGCATCTGCAAGGCTTCGCCGTCCGGCGAATGGGAGATCTCCGACGTGCATCGCGCCGGTGGCATCACTGGCATTCTCGGCGAGCTCGACCGTGCCGGCAAGCTGCACCGCGACGTGCATTCCATCGATTACAAGACGCTTGAGGACAAACTCAACGACTGGGACATCATGCGTGATACCTGCACCGAGGAAGCCAAGCAGATGTATCTGGCGGCCCCGGGTCACATCGTGTCCCCTGATCCGTGGACGCATACCACGCTGTTCGACTCCCTCGACCGCGACCGTGTGAACGGCGCGATTCACGACATCGATCATCCGGCCGTCACCGAAGGCGGTCTGGCCGTGCTGCGTGGCAACCTCGCCCCTGACGGCTGCGTGGTGAAGACCGCCGGTGTGCCGAAGGAGATTTGGACCTTCCGTGGACCGGCACTGGTCGTCGAATCCCAGGAACAGGCCATCGAGGTCATCCTCAACGACACTCTGAAGCCCGGTATGGCGCTGGTCATCCGTTACGAGGGCCCGAAGGGCGGCCCTGGCATGCAGGAGATGCTGTACCCAACGTCGTTCGTCAAGGGCAAGGGTATCGGCAAGCAGGTCGCCATGCTGACCGACGGCCGCTATTCCGGCGGCTCCTCCGGTCTGGCCATCGGCCATATCGCTCCCGAGGCGGCAAACAAGGGCCCGATTGCCCTGATCAAGAACGGCGACATCATTAACATTGATATCCCGAACCGTACGGTGAACGTCGAGCTTTCCGACGAAGAGCTGGCCCAGCGCCGCACCGAACTCGAAGCCGGCGACGGCTATGTGGCGCACCGCGACCGCAAGGTCTCCCAGGCGCTGAAGGCCTACGCGGCGTTCGCCCGTTCCGCAGACAAGGGTGCCACGCGCGATCCGGAGCTGATCAACAAGCTTTCCGGTCTCGCCTGATCCTAGCGAATATTAAATAACATAATGAGGATTGTGCAGTTAATATGCTGCGCAATCCTCATTTTTATTTCATACTTGGCTTCTTTTATATAAAAATATGCGCCCGATATGTTCGAGCGCATATTACAATCCTTGTAATTATTATGATTACAAATCGAATTCCGTTGCGATAAGGTTCCACAGTTCATCTGCTGCCTCATCCACAACATTATTGACGATGACTTTGTCGAATTCCGATTCCGCGGCAAGCTCGATTTTTGCGGTTTCCAATCGTTTCGCCTGCTGTTCCGGAGTTTCAGTGCCGCGCCCGATCAAGCGTCGTTCCAGTTCTTCAAATGACGGCGGCGCGATGAACACGGTCATTACCTCGATACCCAACTCCCCCGCACGCTGCTTGACACTGCGAGCACCTTGAATATCGATTTCCAGAATGACTGGAATATTTCGCTCAAGATGTTCCACGACAGGTTTCACGGGAGTGCCGTAATGTGCGAGACCAAACACGTCGGCGGTTTCCAAGAACTCACCGGCAGCTTCCTTGTCGAGAAACTCCTGTTCGGGCATGAAGAAATAGTTCACGCCATCCACTTCACCTGGACGAGGCTGTCGTGTGGTTGCGGATACCGACAGCCAGATTTCCGGATGCTGCTCGCGCACGCGCCCGAGAACAGGGCCTTTGCCTACACCTGCCGGTCCGCAAAGGACGATCAAACGGCCATGCTGGGAGTCGGTCATTGCTTCCTCACTCTGTATTAGTTGCTGAAGATATTTACAAGAAGGAATTATTGTTGACAAATCGATGATGATTTACTCGTCTTCTTCATCATCCAAAATCTCATCATCGACTTCGTTCTGGGCCTCGATGAGCGCTTGACGAATATCGAGCGCCACGGATTCCGTAGCCGCGGCCAAACTGGAAATATCCGGACCATGCGTGGCGATGAAGCGAGACACGGTGACGAGCACATTGCCCTTGGTGCCTTTGAACACCGTCTTGAGGTCGCGGGTTTCAGCACCCTGCCATCCGTAGCCCGGAGACAGAATAGGACCAGTGAACTTGGCTGGATCGACACCGGAATCATTGATCCACTGACCGATGGTGGCACCGATGATCAAGCCTACGGAACCCATACCGTCATTGCCCTTATTGAACTTCTGAGCCGTGCTGGCAATGCCGTACGCCACTGTTCTACCCTTGTACTCGCCTGCCTGACGAATGGCGGTCTGCAGGCTGGCACCCTCTTGGTTCGAGGTCAGCGATGCAATGAATACACCTCGACCGTTGTTCAGGGCATCGTTAATGACACCGCCCAACGAGCGTGCGCCATAATATGGCAGCAAAGTGATGGCGTCGGCAAGCAACGAAGACCTCGGCTTGAAATAGACATCGGCGAATGCGGACACCGTAGTCGGCAAGCCTCCATGCAGGCAGTCAACGATGGTGATGATACCCATTTGACGGGCTGCGTACAGTACCCGCTCGAGCGCTGCGATACCTTTCGAACCGTAGCGCTCGAACATGGAGAACTGGAATTTGACAGCTGCCGCTCGCCCATTGGCTGCCTGCAGCATACGCATGGAGTATAGTTCGGCACCCAATGCGTCTACGTTGTAGCCCCAGTCAGTAAGAAGCTGCCTGTGTGGATCGATTCCCACGCATAGCGGACCATATTGGGCCATGGAATTGCTCAGTCGCAGACCGAAGTCCGAACGCTGGGCACTCATTTCTTCACTGCTGAGGCTGCTCATCATTACTCACGGCTTTCCAACTCGAATAGCTGCTGGGAATGATCCTGAATGCTCATGATCTGATAATCATTATTACGCACGGCCTCGATGGCCATCAACACGGCGGAGAATTCCGTCATGGTGGTGAACTGAGGCAAATCCGCGGCAATAGCGGCTGAACGGATGGCGTAACCGTCGGAACGGGAGCCACGAGAATTCGGCGTGTTGAGAATCAGATCAATGGCACCCTCTTCGATCAGCTGAACGACGTTCTTGCCGACGCTGCCCTCCGCATGGTAGGTGGTGATCGGATCGTCCGGATTGGAATCCATACGCACGCTGATCTTGTCGACGATCTTGGACTCGATGCCGTAACGACGAAGCACGGATGCGGTGCCTTCGGTGGCCCAGATGTTGAATCCAAGCTCCACCAGTCGCGCAGCGAACAACGGCAGCTGACGCTTGTCGGTGTCGTTCACGGAGATGAACACGTTGCCGCTGGTCGGCAGACCGCCATCGTAGGCGGCCAGCTGGCTCTTGGCGAACGCATGCGGGAAGTCACGGTCGAAGCCCATGACTTCGCCGGTGGAACGCATTTCCGGTCCGAGCAGCACGTCTACGGTCTTGCCGAGCGGCGTACGGAAGCGCTTGAACGGAAGCACGGATTCCTTGACGGCAACCTGCTGGCCGCGGCGAATGTCACCACCGTCTCCATGAGGCAGCAGCAAGCCGTTATCGCGCTGCTGCTGGATGGTTTCGCCGGCCATAATGCGGGCCGCGGCCTTGGCCAGTGCCACACCGGTCGCCTTGGATGCGAACGGCACGGTACGGGAGGCACGCGGGTTCGCCTCGATAACGTACAGGGTGTTGGCCATGAAGGCATACTGCACGTTGATCAGGCCTTGCACGCCACAGCCCTTGGCGATGGCATAGGTGCCTTCGCGCAGACGGCGGATCTGGTCATCGGAAAGGGTGCTCGGCGGCAGAGTGCATGCGGCGTCACCGGAATGCACGCCAGCTTCCTCAACATGTTCCATAATGCCGCCGATATACAGCTCTTCGCCATCGAACAAGGCGTCGACGTCGATTTCCACGGCATCCTGCAGGAACTTGTCGATCAGCAACGGAGAAGGCAGACGGCCAGAAACCACGGTATCGGCCTGAGCTTCCTTCAATGCGCGATCCACATACTTGCACAGCTGGGCGTCGTCGTACACGATTTCCATGCCGCGACCGCCAAGCACGTAGCTCGGGCGCACCAGCACCGGATAACCGATGTTATGAGCCGCCTCACGGGCTTCGTCAAGGCTCAGAGCGGTGCCATAGCGAGGCGCGTTCATCTCGGCCTTCTTCAGCACTTCGCCGAAGAGCTCACGGTTTTCAGCCAGATCGATGGATTCAGGCGTGGTACCGAGAATCGGAACACCGGCAGCCTTCAGACGAGCCGCCAGAGACAGCGGGGTCTGGCCACCGAGCTGAACGATAACGCCCCTGACCGGACCCATCTTCTTTTCGGCCTCGTAGATTTCGAGTACGTCTTCGAAGGTAAGCGGCTCGAAGTACAGACGATCGGACATGTCGTAATCGGTGGACACGGTTTCCGGGTTGCAGTTGACCATGATGGTGTCATAGTCCTTGCCCAGCTCCTGCACGGCATGTACGCAGGTGTAGTCGAACTCGATGCCCTGGCCGATACGGTTCGGACCGGAGCCGAGAATGATCACGGCTTCACGCTCACGCGGACGCAGTTCACTTTCGTCCGCATAGCAGGAGTAATAGTACGGCGTGACCGCGTCGAATTCGGCAGCGCAGGTATCGACCGTCTTGAAAACCGGACGAAGATCATACGACCAACGCAGTTCGCGGATCGTGTTTTCGCCTTCGTCGCCCAAGTGGCGCAGGTGTGCGATCTGAAGGTCGGAAAGACCTGCCAGCTTCGCCTTCTTTAGCAGCTTGCGGCTCAGCTTGCTCGCTTCCTTGATTTCAAGGGCGGTCTCGTTGATGAGTACAAACTGGCGGATGAACCACGGGTCGATCTTGGTGGCATCGAAGATCTGCTGTTCGGTGGCGCCTCCCCACAGGGCGCGCTGGATCTGCAGATAACGATGCTCGGTCGGCACCTTGATGGCTTCCAACAGCTGCTCGACTTCCTGTACGTCAGGCTTGTCGCCGTCCCAGTTGAAGCCCATGTGGCGCTTGTCGATGGAACGCATGGCCTTGCCGAGGGATTCCTGGAAGTTGCCTGCCAGAGCCATGGCCTCGCCCACGGACTTCATGGAAGTGGTCAGCGTCGGATCGGCACCCGGGAACTTTTCGAAGGCGAAACGCGGGACCTTGGTGACCACGTAGTCGATGGTCGGCTCGAAGCTGGCCGGAGTGGACTGCGTGATATCGTTCTGGATTTCGTCGAGCGTGTAGCCAAGAGCCAGCTTGGTGGCGATCTTCGCAATCGGGAAGCCGGTCGCCTTGGATGCCAGAGCGGAGGAACGGGACACACGCGGGTTCATTTCGATGACGATGATGCGTCCGGTGTTCGGGTTGATGGCGAACTGGATGTTGCAGCCGCCGGTATCGACGCCCACGCCACGAATGATGGCGATGCCGATGTCACGCAGCTTCTGGTATTCGCGGTCGGTCAGGGTGAAGCAGGGGGCCACGGTGATGGAGTCACCGGTGTGCACGCCGACCGGGTCGACGTTCTCGATCGGGCAGACGACCACGACGTTGTCGTTGCGGTCGCGCATGAGCTCGAGCTCGAATTCCTTCCAACCCTCGATGCCCTCTTCGATCAGGACTTCGTCGGTGGGCGAGTAATGGATGCCGGCGCCGGCGATGCGGTGCAGCTCCTCCTCGTTGTGGGCGATGCCGGAGCCCAGGCCGCCCATGGTGAAGCTCGGGCGCACGACCAGCGGGTAGCCGAACTTCTCGGCGATCTTGTCGACTTCCTCGATGCTGTGGGCGATGTCGGAGCGGGCGGATTCGGCGCCGGCCTCGTCAACGACCTTCTTGAACAGTTCACGGTCCTCGCCACGGTCGATGGCTTCCAGGGAAGCACCGATCAGTTCGACGTTGTACTTCTCCAGGACGCCGGCCTCGCCCAGCGCCATGGCGGCGTTGAGTGCGGTCTGGCCGCCCAAGGTGGGCAGGAGCGCGTCGGGGCGTTCCTTGGCGATGATCTGCTCGAGGATCGGGGTGGCGATCGGCTCGATGTAGGTGGCGTCAGCCATCTCCGGGTCGGTCATGATGGTGGCCGGGTTGGAGTTGACGAGGATGACGCGGATGCCTTCCTCACGAAGGACGCGGCATGCCTGGGTGCCCGAGTAATCGAACTCCGCAGCCTGACCGATCACGATCGGGCCGGAGCCGATGACCATCACGGATTTGATGTCGGTGCGCTTCGGCATATCACTTACCTTCCTTGGAGTTGTTCTTCATAAGTTCGCAGAAACGGTCGAACAGGTAGGCCGCATCGTGCGGACCTGCTGCGGCCTCCGGGTGGTACTGCACGGAGAATGCGGGGATGTCCACGCACTGCAGGCCTTCGACCACGTCGTCGTTCAGATCGATGTGGGAGACGAACACCTTGCCGTACTTGCCGTTTTCAAACGGCGCGTCGACCTGCTTGCCGATCGGGGCGTCGACCGCGAAGCCGTGGTTGTGGGCGGTGACCTCGACCTTGCCGGTGGTCAGATCCTTGACCGGCTGGTTGATGCCGCGGTGGCCGAATTTGAGCTTGTAGGTGCCGAAGCCGAGTGCGCGGCCGAGCAGCTGGTTGCCAAAGCAGATGCCGAAGAACGGGTAGCCGGCGTCAAGTACCTGGCGCAGCAGCTCGATTTCGGGACCGGCCTGTTCCGGGTCGCCCGGGCCGTTGGAAAAGAAGACGCCGTCCGGGTTCAGGTTCTCGATTTCGGCGAAGGTGATGGTGGAGGGCACCACGTGCACGCGGCAGCCACGTTCGGCCATGCGGTGCGGGGTCATGCCCTTGATGCCGAGGTCCACAGCGGCCACGGTGTACAGCGGCTCCTTGCCTTCGTACTCGCCGCACGGTTCGATGGTGTAGGTCTCCTTGGTGGACACCTCGTCGTACAGGCTCAGACCCTGCATCTGCGGGGTGTTCTTGACGTCTTCGAGCAGCTGCTCGATGGTCTTGAGCGCGCCGGTGGCCTGATCGGTCAGGGCGTCGCCGGAGAAGATGCCGGCGCGCATCACGCCTGCGGAACGCAGGTGGCGCACCAGCTTGCGGGTGTCGATGTGGCTCAGGCCGACGATGCCGTTCTTGGCGAGGTCGTCGTCCAGGCTGCCCTCGGCACGCCAGTTGCTCACGTTCGGAGAGGGATCACGCACGATGTATCCGGCAACCCAGATGCGGGAGGACTCAGGGTCTTCGCTGTTGACGCCGGTATCGCCGATGTGCGGGAACGTCTGCACAACGATCTGGCGATCGTAGCTCGGATCGGTGAGCGTCTCTTGGTATCCGGTCATACCGGTGGCGAAGACGATCTCACCGGTCGTCTCGCCAAGGGCGCCGTATGGCTCCCCCACATATACCTGTCCGTCTTCCAAAACGAGGACTGCATCGTCCTTGTCATACATCGGAATTGCGATGGTCCCGGACTCGTTCTGGCTCACCAAAACCCCCTTATGTTTTTCGGGTATTCGTACCAAGGTTAACGGCCAGCGCAGACTCACACGCCGTTGGACGCAAAGTCTCACCCCCGCTGGCGGGGCTGTCGGCAAGGTGCCGACTTGAGAATGTACGGCGGCACAAGTGTCCGCCCATGAAAAAGCCTCCCGAATGGGGAGGCTGAACAACAAATGACTAATCGACCGTCGGCTGAATCTCAGCGGACGGGGCAGCAGGCTCGTCGGATGCACCGGACGAATCGGGCGAATCGGAAACATCGCCCTCATCGGTCGGCTCGGATGCGGCGGCAGCGGAATCGGACGATTCCTCATCGGCCTCTTCTGCCACGGACTCCGGTGCCGGTGCTGCATTCTTGGCGGTGCACACCGCAGACAGCAGGCCATGGATGAAAGCGGGCGAATCGTCATCGCACAGGGTCTTGGCCAATGCCAGAGCCTCGTCGATGGCGACCTTGTCCGGCACATCATCGGTGAACAGAATCTCCCAAGCGGCGATACGCAGAATGTTGCGATCGACCACGCCCATACGGCGGACCTTCCAACCCGTGGAGTGTTCGTCCAGGGTCATGTCGATCTGACGACGGTGCTCGGCCACGCCCTTGACGATTTCAATGGCATAGTCGGGAAGCGGGGTCTGGGCACCGGGATGTGCGATGCGCTCGTCAAGCAGGGAGAGAATATCCTGGCTTTTTTCGTCGGCTTCGTACAGGGTGTTCAGAGCCCTTTTGCGCGCGGTGGAACGTGCCATACTGCTGCTGTCCTAGTCCTTTATACGGTCGGTCGTCTGTTGAGGATGCGGAGATCAGTTGTTCTCGCGGCCGGTGTAGGAACCGTCCTCGGTGTTGATCTTGACGCGGTCGCCCTCATTGATGAACAGCGGGACCTGAATCTCGGCACCGGTCTCAACGGTGGCCGGCTTGGTGCCGGCGTTGGAACGGTTGCCCTGCAGGCCCGGCTCGGTGTGGGTGATGGTCAGGACCACGGAGCCCGGCAGATCGACGCTCAGCGGGGTGCCGTCGTGGAAGGAGACTAGGCAGTCAGTGCCTTCGAGCAAGAACTTGGCCTTGTCGCCCACGAGGGTCTTCGGAACCATGATCTGATCGTAGGTGGTCATGTCCATGAACACGAAGTTGTCACCGTCCTCGTAGGAGTACTGGAGAGTGCGGTTGTCCACGGTCTCGAATTCCATCTTCATGCCCGCGTTGAAGGTCTTGTCGACGATCTTGCCGGAGAGCACGTTCTTGATGGTGGTGCGCACGAAGGCGGGGCCCTTGCCCGGCTTGACGTGCTGGAACTTGATGACGGCCCACAGCTGGCCATCGAGGTTCAGGACGGAACCGTTCTTGATGTCATTGGTAGTCTGTGCCAAATTAACTCACCTATTTCTTCGTCTAACAGGGAAAGCTTAAAAGAGCCTTGCTCATTATGCCACGGTGTGCATACTTTGTCGGTAAGCCTTCCATATATAGGAAAACCTCCCTCGGCGAACATGCCTCGGGAGGTTTTCCTAAAAAACGCTAGTTCAAGCGTGCCTTGATATCAAGCAGAAACTACTCGATGATCTTGGTGACACGGCCCGAGCCGACGGTGTGGCCACCTTCACGCACAGCGAAGGTCAGGCCTTCCTCCATAGCGATGGGCTGAATCAGCTCAACGGTGAAGGTAGCGTGGTCGCCCGGCTGAACCATCTCGACGCCTTCCGGCAGCTCGATGACGCCGGTGACGTCGGTGGTGCGGAAGTAGAACTGCGGACGGTAGTTGGAGAAGAACGGCGAGTGACGGCCGCCTTCGTCCTTGGTCAGCACGTAGACTTCGCCCTCGAACTTGGTGTGCGGGGTCACGGAGCCCGGAGCAGCCAGAACCTGGCCACGCTCGACCTGGTCACGGTTGATGCCGCGGAGCAGCAGACCGGTGTTGTCGCCAGCCTCGCACTCATCCATCTGCTTGTGGAAGGTCTCGATGGAGGTGACGGTGGTGGTCTGGGTCGGACGGATACCAACGATCTCGACGTTGGAGTTGACCGGGAGCTTACCACGCTCGACACGGCCGGTAACCACGGTGCCACGGCCGGAGATGGTGAAGACATCTTCGATCGGCATCAGGAACGGCTTGTCCAGGTCGTGAACCGGGGTCGGGATGTAGTCGTCGACAGCGTCCATGAGGTCCTTAACGGACTGGACCCACTTCTCGTGGTCCGGAGCGTCGTCGTGCAGAGCACCGTAAGCGGAGGTGTGGATGACCGGGCAATCGCGATCGAAGCCGTTTTCGTCGAGGAGGTCACGGACCTCTTCCTCAACGAGCTCGATGAGCTCTTCGTCGTCGACCATATCGCACTTGTTCAGAGCGACGAGGATACGCGGCACGCCCACCTGACGAGCGAGCAGCACGTGCTCGCGGGTCTGAGC